>Ga0265297_10000177_pt1 | contig 212409 bp, 236 predicted proteins | sample Munlanlwell13791_FD_192502 | JGI IMG/M metagenome (GOLD analysis project Ga0265297, IMG submission 192502) | Leachate microbial communities from a municipal landfill in Southern Ontario, Canada - Leachate well 137-91 | ecosystem: Engineered > Solid waste > Landfill > Unclassified | place... | reverse complement strand
AACAAAAAAGGCAAGAAGTTGATGGGAGGAATTACAATTTATGTTAATGGCACTTGGCGATACAATGACAGTGAAAAATACGAATACGACCCGCACGATTTATCAAGCTGGAAGGTGTTAGATTTTTAGGACAAATCTATAAAAAAACGCTATTGACAGGACATCTTGATTTTGACAAAATAAGGTATATGGTATTCAAAGCTATAAAGACTAATCGTAGCCTGAGAATCCCACCAAAAAAGTCAGAGGCATATTTGTCTGACCTTTTTTTTATTTTATATTTTATATATCTTAATAAGGATAAAACAAGGAGTAAAGTAAATATACAAAAAGGAATAGTTTATGTTTTAGAGAAACTATTAGAACGAGGGAAATTAGAAGATATAAAAATATTTAATCTTCCTTTTTATCGTTGGCAATATGGTGATTACAATAAATACATAGCTTCTGGTTATCTGCCAGAATTATTGGGAGGTAATCTCATTGAAGAGGGTAAAAACGAATATAGTTATATTACGACAGAAAAGGCGAATAAGCTCCTTGAGAGATTTGAAAAAGAAAATAGCTCTAATGAGAATTTGTCATCTATTAAAGAAATTATAAATTCTTACCCCAATGAAAACGGTTTTATACACGCAGTCAGGTATTCACATAATAGAAAAGTAAAAGTTGGAGAAGAAGAAAAGTCAGTAGACAGCTTACCAAAAGACGAGACTGTGGCGATAGCGTATAATTCTAATCCAGAAAATCAAGATGGCCTTAAATCAAATATATTTCCTACAAATTACCTTTTAGCATTAAACTCATTATTAGAAGAGACAAAACTTGAACAAAATAAATCAAGTTTGATAGAGTCTGAAATAGTAAAAAAACTCTTTGAGGGTGCAGGAATAAGAGATTAGAATGTGCCCATGAGACTATTTCCTGCAAGCAATCTTGTCCTATTACATACAAGTTTTGAAAATAAACTTGCTCATTTAGTTTGTAGTAATCCCGAAATTAAAAAGAATATAGAGGGGATGTTAAAGAAACTGGCGGAATTTTCAAAAAATCTCAGCTACGCCGATAAAACCTTAGATGGTTTAAGAGAATTTATAAAGGAAGAAGGATTAGAAATATCAAGAATTTTCCCAAAACAGTATTATGATGTTGGTCTTTCTGGGGCAGATGACCTCTTTTTTTATCTAAAAGAACAGGATGTTAATGGATACTGGATAGCTGGTATAGATTTATTTTTTCCTCATCTTTTGTTAGAAAAGTCTTTGAACGAAGAGTTAATATGTTGCTCCTGTAGGGAGGGTTATAAGTCATCAAACGATGTAAGATTCTGTGAAATATATAACATAACATATTTTTAGCTTACAAAGCCCAAACTGTTCATCTCTACCTTCATTAGCTCCCAGTTTAAGGTTCTAAGCGTGTCGCATAGCGGGAGCCCATAGCCAAGGATTATATATCTTTGGTTTTTAGTTTGACAAGATACTAAAACAGTTGTATTTTAAGATATTCCATGGCTTGTAGCTATGGTTGTTCTTTGAAAAGGAGGTTTGCGATGGCGAGGGTGGTTTTTCTCTGTTTAATAACGCTGTTAAGCTCTAATTTGGCGTTAGCTTCGCCAGTTGTTATTGATAGCTTCAATTCCTACAATAATGGTCCTATTGTTGGACAGGGTGGTTGGGAAAGTTACGTTGGAGATGGTTTTCAAGTTCAAGGAAGCATAACTTTTGAGGGTAGCGGTGCTCTATACTGCAACTCTATTGGAGATAACGTAATCGGTAGGCAAGGCAGCTTATTAATGGACGGAAGACAAGTTGTTTGGGTGAGAACCGAAAATAGAAGCGGCTGGAATGTCGTTACAACAGATGACGGGAATGCGCAACTAAGAATTACGAACGGATTGTGGGGGGCTGGGATTTTCATGACTTTTACCAGAGATGGATACGTTACCTATTTTGACCCAGTCCTCTATTCATTAGAGAAGTTTGCTCAGTATAACGATAATGAATGGACAATGGTTGAAACGGAATGGCGGTCAAGCGATGCGACAGCGCGATATCGCGTGAATAACGACGCATGGACAGATTGGAAGCCGCTTTGGAGTATCGGTTCTTTTACTGGCCTCAATTACTTGAACTTCGCGTTTGACTTTCGTAACGGTGGCACAGGAGGCGTTTACTTCGACAACGCTGTTCCTGAACCCACTACCATTGGCCTTTTAACAATTGGCCTTATAGCCATCCTTCGTCGCAAATAACCTCGTATTTAATAAACCCTAAGATAACATCAAGGGGTTTTCTTTTAGTAAATCTGGCACATAAACCCCACTATTCTCTTTTATCTTAGTTCCAACATCCTTCACGATGCGGAGCCAAGATAGATAGCCAAGTTTAAATACTCGGTTTTTCCTTTATTTAGGTAGGATCAAATTTGCAGGTTCGATCCGCCAGCCGGCGGACTGGCGGGGGTCGTTTTCTAACCAATAGCTTGGACGCACTCGATAGGTGTTTTAAAGTTTAATCCTAGATGTAACCTTCGGTTGTTGTAATAGTTTAAGTAATTGTTAATTGCTCCTTGAAAGTTAGTTATTTTTTAATCGCCAAAAAGGCGATTTTTTTGGTATAATTAAATTAGATTCATATATATAAAAATAAAATGAGCAAGATAATTATTTACAGTGCTTTAGGGATATTGGCAATTTTATCCGTAGTAGTTTATCATGTGGCCGGATTTTGGATATTTCTGGGAGTAATAGTTCTTTTACTTGCAAAAACCTTTAATCCCTTCAGGCTCTCTGTCGAAACTATTCCCGAAGGATTTATCGAAAAGAAATTCAATACAGGTGAAGTAGTTTTAAATTATGTCGAGGGTCCGAACAATGGCCAACCTTTATTGTTTATTCCTGGGCAAATGGAATTCTGGCAGGGGTATATGCCAATAATGCCGCACTTTTCAAAAAAATATCATGTTTTTGTTATTGATCTGCGGGGACACGGAAAATCCACAAGAACCCCAGGAAAGTATTCCTATAATATTTGCGGAGAAGATTTAAAGTTATTTTTGGAAAAAGTTATCAAAAAACCCGCAATAGTTTCGGGTCTTTCATCGGGGGCTGTTCTTTCACTTTGGCTTGCCGCTAACGCTCCAAAATATGTATCTGTCGCGATATCCGAAGATCCGCCGCTGTTCTCTTCAATGTACCCAAGGATCAAAGAAGAAAAATTCATGTATCGTCTTTTTCAAACCGCGATAGAAACGCTTGATAAGCCGAAAAGAGATATAAAAGGATTTTTTGCCAAACAGGGAATTCCCATAAAAGGCAAAGAGAAGCTCATGATGATGCCTTCTTTTATAGCGAGTTATAGGGCGATGAGTCTTGAACTTAATAAAAAATTTAGACCATCTAAGCCTTACGACTTGCTTAATGCGAGATTTGATGAAAGGGCGGGTCTGAAATTCATAAGCGAATACGATGTTGATTTCTCGAAAGCAACAATTGACGGGAGATTAAGCGAGGGGTTCGACCCAGAAGAAACACTTAAAAAAATCCAATGTCCTGTTTTATTGATATGGGCATATTGGTCAAGACATGAAACGTGGGGATTGCTTGGAGCGTTGGACGATGATGATGTTGGAAAAATTCGTTCAATCGTAAAAAATATCCAGGTGGCAAAAGTAAACACCATACACGATGTTCATTTGGCAGAACCGAAGATATTTATTAGGGCGGTAAGTGAATATTTGGAAGGATTAAAAGTCTAATGGCATTTTGCCGTCCAGCATATCCACGGCCGCATCCAGTTCATAGGACTTCCAGCCGTTCATAAGGATGGTGCGAAGTTCTCTCACGGCTCTGAGCATCATAACCAAGGAATATATCCTTGGTTATGTCTTTCTATAGTAAGGGCGTAATTTTTTATTTGTCTTTAAGGTCGTTTTTGATAACATATAGATATGAAAAAAGATAATGTTAAAAAAATCGTAAAAGACGCATATAAGAAAATAGCGGTTGTTGGTTCTTCTTGCGGCTGCGGTTGCGACGGCGCCAAAAATATTTCAAAAAGCATCGGATATTCCGATGAAGAATTAAAAATAGTGGGCGCGGCTAATCTTGGTTTAGGTTGCGGTAATCCCTTGGCTTTCGGAAAAATCAAAGAGGGCGACACGGTTTTGGATTTAGGTTCTGGGGCCGGGATAGATGCTATTTTAGCTGCGAAAAAAGTTGGCGACAAGGGAAAGGTTATCGGGATTGATATGACAGAAGAGATGGTTCAGAAGGCGAAAGAAAATGCCGAAAACCAAGGCGTAAAAAATGTAGAATTCTTGCTAGGCGAAATAGAAAACTTGCCCTTGGCGGATAATTCGGTAGATACGATAATTACCAATTGCGTTATTAATCTTACTTCGGATAAAGCCAAGACTTTTAGCGAGGCGTACAGGGTTTTAAAGCCGGGAGGAAAGATTTACCTTTCAGATATTGTTTTATTGAAAGAGCTTTCGGAAGAACAGAGAAATAATAAGGAACTAATATCTGGATGCGTGGCAGGAGCGTTGTTGAGAGATGATTATTTAGACAAGATAAAGAGTGCCGGATTTAAGGTGAATATTTTGTATGAAAACACGGGAATCAGTAAGCAGCAGTACAACGGAATTCCCCTAGAAAGCATAATGGTTGAGTTGATAAAATGATAAAATTATGTAAAACAGATTCTATCGTTATTTTTTAGACGGAGCTTAACTGGACTCAGAATAAAAGTTGACAAAGAAGCGACTTTTTGACAAGATAGAACAGGTATTATAATAAATAACTTACGATTAAATAATATGTCCAAAAAAATATTAATAGGAATAATCGCGGCATTAATAATCATAGCGGTTATTGTCGGAATCTATTTTTTAACGTCTAATCCAAAAAAAGAGGAAACAAACGAGTCGGACCAGCCGGAAACCGGAGAAATTACTCCAGCTGCCATGGATGAATCCGTAAAATCAATGATAGAAGATCTTAAAGTAACTTGCGCCGATTTTTTAAAGGGAGACTTGAGCGGTGATCCAGATCTAGATTGTCCGGGATTTGAAAAATCGATAAACAGAAGTTTATGCTTATATTGTTATGCCACCAAAGATCAGAATCCTGGCCTATGCGGGAAAATCAATAATGAGCCCGCCTTGAGGGCGATATGCCAAAGAGCAACCGGAACTCCTATTGACGAGATAATAGATTAACAAGCTTATTAATTAAATGTATTAAAAACCGCTCCGATGGGGCGGTTTAAGTTTGAAAAACAGATTCGAATCCCGCCAGTAAAAATTTCTTTTTTAAAGGCGGTTTTTTGCTATAATAAAGATAGATAATATAGATTATTATAAATAGCAAATATTTATGGTTCAAAAAATTATTCATTGGTTGCCGAGAATTTTAAGCATAGCGTTCATTTTATTCTTATCTTTATTTGCCCTGGATGTTTTTGGGGAATATACCGGCTGGGAGCTTGTTTTGGCGCTTTTTATGCACCTTTTGCCTTCGTTTGTTTTATTAGGAATTGTCATAATTTCTTGGAAGTATGATTTAGTGGGAGCAGTTGTTTTCTTAGTTTTTGCTGTTTTATACATTAAAGAGGCTGGACTTGATCGTCCCTGGACCTGGTATGCTTTTATATCGGGGCCAGCCTTTCTTACGGCAATTCTCTTTTTTGTAAGCTGGCTGCAAAAGAAAAAAAGAAAAGATTCTTTGCAAAACAAGGCGATATGAAAAAAAACGAAATAATAGCTGTCATATTTATTTTGCTTTCTTTTGTTATCGGTATTTATCTTTATCCAAAAATGCCGGAACAAATGGCTTCTCATTGGAACATTAAGGGCGAAGTTGACGATTATATGCCAAAACTTTGGGGGCTGTTTTTGTTGCCTATTATTTCTCTGGTTATATTTTTGTTTTTTACTTTAATTCCCAAAATAGACCCTTTAAGAAAAAACATTGAAAAGTTTAAAAAGTATTTTGACAGGTTCATAATTTTGATCGTTCTATTCTTGTTTTATCTTTATCTTTTAACGATTTTTTGGAGTTTTGGCATTGAGTTCAACATGAACCGTGTCTTGTCGCCGGCCTTCGGCATCCTGTTTTTTTACTGCGGCGTCTTAATCGGAAAGACCGAAAGGAACTGGTTTATAGGAATTAGAACGCCTTGGACCATGAGTAGTGAAAGAGTATGGTGTAAAACCCATCGGCTTGGCGGTAGATTGTTTAAAATTTCGGGAATAATTGCTTTTTTAGGGATAATTTTCCCGGACTATACTTTTTTCTTTATTTTCTTTTCCGTAATTATGGCATCGGTTTATACGATTGTTTACTCTTATTTTGAATATCAAAAGGAGAAACAGCCCTAAGGTAGGGCAAAATGTATGAGTGAACAAAAATACCCGGAACCAACAGTCGGCGCTCTAATTTTCAACCAAGAAGGTAAGATTTTTCTTATGACCTCCCCAAAGTGGAAAGAAAAATATGTCATTCCGGGCGGTCACATAGAGCTTGGAGAAACAGCGGAACAGGCGCTTAAGCGGGAGATAAGTGAAGAAACAAATCTTGATATATTTGACATAAAGTTTACAGTCCTCCAGGAGTTTATTTTCGGGAAAGAATTTCATGAGAAAAGGCATTTTATCTTTTTAGATTATTCCTGCAAAACAAAAGACACCGACGTTGTGCTTGATAAAGAAGGATCTGGTTATATATGGACGACCATCGATGAGGCCTTAAAACTTCCCATTGAGCCGTATACAAGAACTACGATCTTGGAATATAAGAAAAAGCATTTATAGCTTGATTATTTCTGGAAATTATTGTATTATAAATAATGACAAAGAAGCAGCATTTTTTAGAAGAACATAATAAACTGTCTCCTTTAAATCTTCAAGCCACCTTGGCCCTACTTACCCAGTTTAGGGAAGAAAAAACCTCTCTTTTTAAAGATGATAATTGGTCTATAGATAGGTTGAGAAGGCCGTTTATTATGTGGTTTACTTCTTTATCGCTAGGAAGAAATAAAAATACTAAGAAATAGGATCAGATAACAGTTCCTCAAGTTTTGATAGCGGTTTTTTTGGTGGACTATGTTTAGGGATTATTATTGGTGTTGGTCTTTATCTCCTGTGACTTGAACGCGTTATTCATTGATAAGGGTCCGTTAACCATATGGCCGTTCATATATACCGTCATTTCTTTTTCCCTTAAAGCCCTAAAAAAGTCTTCTTTGGGTACGATATTTTCCGGGGAGAAACTTCCCTTTTCGGTTATTTTCCCTTCTTTTATCATTTGGGCGATAATTGAAGCGGGTATTGCGGTATCAATATTACAACCAGCGTCTTCCCAACCGAGTAGAGTATGGACAATGCATTCCATAAGCGTTGTTTGCTCTTTGCCGTCTTTTTGACCTATGATTTGAACCCATAGATTTTCTTTTTCTGAATATCCCTCGGGCGGGTTGTTTTTCTTTAAAACTTCCGTCAAGAGATTCACGGGAGATATATTTTTTCCTTCAACCTCAACGGTTTTTTTCTCGCCAAGTCCCAAATTAATAAATTTATAAATAGTTTCAAAAGAATGATCGGGAAAACCGGCATAAAACTTTACATTTTTTAACCCTCTTTTTTTATAATGAAGATAAAAAGTTAACGGCTCTGGATGTCTTGCGTAAAAACATTTCTGTTTTCCTATTTTTCTGAATTTCTTTTCAACTACGCTGTCTAACGGCTCTTTTTTTACCCATTTCCCATTTTCTATTTGGGAAGCCGGTTCCGTAAACTCTTCTACGATAGAGGGGATGGAAAAAGGAACGACAAACTCTTTAATATTGGAATTCCAGGCGAATCCTGCTTCAACAGTGTCAACGGTGTCAAAAAAGTTAACCGCGTAGTCTAGCATAATATTGTTTATGCCGGGCGTAGAGCCGCAGCCAGTAATGGCGATCAAGTTTTTCTTTTTAAAATCAGAAGATTTGGCAAGCTGTTTTCTGGTAGCTGGTATGTCCGAACCAAGGTCAATGACATTGACTCCGGCTTCCAGGCAGGCGTCATAAATGTCTAAATTCCAATCCGCCTCGGCGCAGTTTATAACAACAGAAGGGGAAACTTTTTTTACCAAATCAACAACAGCTTGTTTATTTTGGAGGTCGCAAGCGCAATTTGGTATGCCGGGATATTTTTCCAAGAGCTCCTTAAGAATACTTTCGCTGTAATCGGAAACAAAAATGTTGTATTTTTTTTCAATCAGATCGCGGCAGACGATTTTTCCCTGCATGCCAGCTGCTCCAAAAAGCAAAAAATCATAGTTCATTTTTTTATAAAAATTATTTTTAAAAATATTAATTTATTATACATACTTTACAAAAGTAAAACAACCCAAAAAGTATTTTTTATAAATATCTTGTTGTCTTATTATGTCTTTGGTGGCCGCTTTTTGTCGTTATTCCAGTATATTTCATAGTCAGATGGGTGAAGGAAGAACAAAGCAAACAACCAATAACTACAGAGAGTATTTTTATTAATTTTACTAAAAACGCCCCCTGGCCTAAATTAGTTTTTTGTATAATAATATAAGAAAGTCGTTGTTCTAATAAATTAAAAATTATTATTAGAAATATAAAGAACATGAAAAACAAAATTTTTATTGCAGGCGTTTTGACGGTTGTTTGCGTTTTTACGTTTAGTTCCTATACCATGGGTCAAAACAGCGACACTGGAACTGGCAATCAAATTCAGCAACAAACGCAAAAAGCCAATCAAGGAGAAGACAGTCAAATCCAAACACAGACCCAACAGCAATTACAGGATGAAAGCGAAACAGGAGATCAGGTCCAAAATCAAATAAAAAATCAGGAGCAGCTTCAGCAGCAGAATCAAGTCCTTGAGGGGAAGGTTAATCTGGAACAGCACCGCAATGCTGTGGCAGATTTTGTCCAAGGTCTTTTAGAGGTTGCCGAAAAAGAGGAAAAAATTGGGCAGCAAGTTAAAGTTATTGCCCAACAGCAAAACCAGTCCGTAGATACAACGGTTCAGGCAATGGAAAAAGTCCAGACAAGAAGCAAGATAAAAACATTCCTTTTGGGGTCTGATTATAAAAACCTTGGAGCGTTAAGAAGCGAAATGGTTCAAACAAGAAATAGGTTGGAGCAATTGAACAAGCTGATGGAGAATGTCCAGAACGAAGGGGATAGGACAGAGCTTCAAAACCAAATTCAAACCTTAGAACAGGAACAAGTGAAGATAGAAAGTTTTATAAAGGTCCAAGAAGATAAATTCAGTTTATTCGGCTGGCTGGTAAAATTATTTGATTAATAATCCGATTGTTTTTCAATAGAAAGCCGCCTCTCTTGAGAAGGCGGTTTTCTATTTTAAGCATTGACAAGATATAGTTATGGGTGTATATTCATAATAGAAGGGATAATAACAAAAGGTCGTTCCCTATTATCAAAGTTAATCATTACAAAAACTATGCCAAAATTAGATGGAACTGGTCCTATGGGGCAAGGCCCCAGAACCGGCCTAGGGTTGGGCCCTTGCGGTGGCGGTATGAGACGAAGTTTGGGTTGTTGGGGAGGAGGTTTTGGGCTTAGGAGATTTATTTCTCCTAAAAACGAACTCGCCGCCTTGGAAGATGAAGAAAAGATGCTTGAAGAGGAATTGTCCGCGATTCGCGAGGAAAAGGCTGCTCTTAAGGATCAGCAAAAATAAAAGAAGGCCGAGAACCCAGCTCTTCCGAAAAGAAGAGCTGGGGAAGCCTTCTTTAATTAAGAGAGTATCAATTTTTTTAATTTTTTTCAATAACTATGCCAAGACCAAGACTTTGTAGAAGAATACAATTCAATCCCAATATAATTTATTTTAAGCCTCAGGGCGTGCCAATGAGGTTCTTAGAGGTGATTGAATTGACCATAGAAGAGGTTGAAGCCTTAAGATTAAGAAATATGAAAGATTTAGAGCAGGAAGAGGCGGCTAAAAAAATGAATACCTCTCAAAGTACTTTTCAGCGGATTTTGTCTTCGGCTTATAAGAAAATTACCGAAGCGTTAATAGAAGGTAAAGCGATAAAAATAATAAAATAAATTATTTCGCTGGTATTTTTATTAAACATAAAGCCAAAGAATCGCTTAAGGGGCGATTTTTTGGTAATATATGATATATGATCGAATACATTATTTTAGGAACAATTCAGGGAATATTCGAATGGGTTCCGATTTCGTCAGAAGGTGTAGTTGCCTTAGTTTCCCAATATTTGCTTAAGGAAGCCAATCCGGTTAATTTGGCTCTGTTTTTGCATCTGGGTACTTTGTTTGCGGTTTTAATTTATTTTAGGGAAGAATGGAAAAAGATCGTACTGTTTCAAGATCTTAGGTTAGTGCGCTTTTTAATAATATCAACGATCGTATCTTTAGCCGTAGGGTATCCGGTTTATAAAATGATTGGGAGCGAAATCGCGGGAACCGTTCTTTTGGCAATAACCGGCTTCGGTTTGATTTTAACCGCTTATTTTCACAAGCGAAAAAGATTCTCTGGAATGGGTTTTAATAAATTGGCCGTGTTTGCAGGGTTCCTGCAGGGCATTTCCGTTATTCCTGGTTTATCTCGTTCGGGCGCAACCATCTTTGGGTTGTCATTTGGCGAAATGAACCCGTCAGAGACGCTCAAGCTTTCTTATATGATGTCTTTTCCCGTGGTTTTGGCCTCAAGCGTTTATCTGTTTTTGGGTAATCCGAATTTTATTTTAGACGGATGGCCCGCTATAATTTTCAGTTTTGTAGTAGGAATTATTTGCTTACATTTTTTGCTGGACTTCACGCAAAGGATAAATTTTTTCAAATTTGCGCTAATTTTTGGTTTTCTCTGTCTTGTAGGATCAATCGTGGGGTTAGTAATATAGCGGTCTAGAGTGATATGAAAATAAAAGTTCCTTTTTGTAAACAAAAGAATCTTTTTTATTGCGGACCGGCTTGCTTACAGATGGTCTTTTCTTTTTTTGGAAAAAGAGAGTCGCAAGAAAATATCGCGCATTTAGCTAATACCAGTCCCCAAAAAGGAACAAGCAGAAAAAACATGGGAAAAGCAACAGCGGGAGTCGGTTTTTCCTGTTGTTGTAAAAACAATTCAACGATTGGTGAGATAAAGCGTTTTATCAAGTTAGGCCTTCCGGTTATCGTCAGTTACACCGAGCCTACGACCGAAGAAGGACATTATGCGGTGGTTGTGGGTTACACCGCCAGAAAACTTATATTGAACGATCCCTTTAACGGTAAGGAGTTTTCCATAAAAAACGAGGATTTTGTTTCTCGTTGGTATGATCATGAAAGAAGTCGCAGGTTTAAAAGATGGATAATGATAGTTAAAAAATAAATTTTTGGGTTTTCCACTGTTTTTTTCTTGCACACTTTCTTTATAAAACTTATACTGAATAAAAGGTCGAGTGTTAATTTTTTTTAAGGCACAAAAAATGAAAAAAAGAAAAAAAGTTGCCAAAAAAAAGAAGACGACCAAGAAGAAGGCTAAAAAAAGACGCAAAAGATAGTTTAGGTTTTGGGAGGAGGGTGGGATTATATCAACATTTTTATTTTATCTGACTTTATTTTTTTAAATAACTGTTTTAAGTAATGAATATTATTAAAGAACGAATAAAGGAGAAAAGTGCGGGAGTGAAAAGAGAAATTCGCCAAAGAACCATAGGTTATATTCTTACCGCTTTCGGATTAATAGCGGGTCTTGCCTGGAACGATGCGGTTAAAAGTTTGATAGAATATTTTTTTCCTTTTGATAAGGATACGATCTTCATAAAATTTATTTACGCCGTTTTAATAACCTTTATACTGGTGATTCTGTCCGTTTATCTGATCAAATTGGTCGGAGAAAAGAAAGAGGAAAAATAAAAAAACATTTTTGACCGGCTTTTTCGAAATCGCCTTTGGGCGATTTTTTTGTTAGAATAATGATAAGGAAAATATCATCATGGAAAACATTGTTATTTCAGATCCAGCGAATCTAGAGAAGTTAGAAAAGACTATTTCGGAAAGTGGTCTTGGCAAACTGCATATTTTAGCCGATTTTGACAGAACTTTGACCAAGGCCTTTGTTAATGGGAAAAGCGTACCCTCCTTAATTTCGGTTTTGCGGGACGGGAATTATTTGACTCCGGATTATGCCGGGAAAGCCAATGATCTTTACGAAAAGTATCACAAAATCGAGGTTGATCCCAATGTTTCTTTTGAAGAGAAAAAGAAAGCGATGCACGAATGGTGGGTTGTCCATTTTGATTTGCTTATAAAATCCGGCCTTAATAAAAAAGATATCGAAAGAGCGGTTAATGAAGATAAGGTTGAATTCCGCGAGGGCTTTGAGGAATTCGCGGACTTTTTAAAGCAGAACAACATACCTTTTGTAATAATGTCTTCGAGCGGACTGGGCGCAGAAAGCATTTCCTTGTATTTGGAAAAAGCCGGCAGACGGTACGACAACATTTATATTGTTTCCAATTCCTATGAATGGGACGAGAAAGGAAACGCGGTCCGCGTTAAGCAGCCGATTATCCACGGAATGAGCAAATACGAGGTTGTGGTAAAAGATTTCCCATTTTTTGAAAAAATAAAAGACAGAAAAAACGTTCTGTTATTGGGAGATAACCTGGACGATACCGGAATGGTCGAGGGTTTTGACTGCGATAACATAATCAAGGTAGCTTTTCTTAACGAGGATGCGGAAAAAAACATGGATTTCTATAAAAAAAAGTACGACGTGATAATTACGAACGACGGATCAATGGGCTATGTCAACGATTTGTTAAAAAGCGTTGCGCCTTAATTTAATTTTAACTCGGTTTTTTTCTTGTCAAAGACCAGAACTTGAGGTATATTTCAAAAACAGCTCTTTTAAAAGGAGAAGCGCATGGCCGGCCCGGTTTTTATCCTATTGAGCGAGGCGAAGAACGATGAGAGTCTTTTCAAAAAGATTTTGGGGTTTCTTTGTTCTATCGATCCTGAAAATTGGTCGAGAAAGAAAATCGTGTATTTTTTTGACGATCTTGGCTACGACTGCCTTGTTTATATTAAAGGGAACGAAATAATAGGCTCGGCTTCTTTTAACCCTGATAGAAAAGAAGGGGTTGTAAAATTGTTTTCCTTTTTTGTTTCCCCGGAATTCAGGGGGAGGGGATTTGCGAAACTTTTGGGTTTAGAGTTCTTAAAATGGGTAAAAAAGAGCGGCTTTAAGAAAGCGCAGATAGGAAAAGGCAGAAACACTGCGGCGAGAGGGATTTTGGAAGCGATGAAAAGGGACAAAGACGCTCTTGGATTGTTCTTTGCGGATATAAATGCCGCAACCGGCAGGATAATAATAAACCCTTGTTGATGCTTCTTGGCAAGGGTTTTTACTTGACAAAATTTTAAAACGTGATATTATCAGAAATGTATTTGAAATCATAAAAATTGTAAAATGCTTATGAAAAAAAATGAAAAAAATATCAAAAAAGCTTTATTGTTCTCTGTACTATTACTGGGGATCTTTATCGTTGGCGGGGCAGAAGTTTACGCTTCTTCCTGTATCGTTGAACGCCCTAACGGTTCTGTCCCGACGGGAAATATTTCCGCTTCTGCAGCGGTTGTTAACTCAGGCCAAGCTTTTAATATAACTATTGCGGCCCAAGACGCTAACGGCCTTACTAGCCTTTGCGTTGACGGCGACTGCAAGTCCGTTTCCGGTACTTCGGCTTCTCAAACCTGGCAGTTCACAAAAAACAGCCCTGGCGCATACACATTTTGCGGCCAGGTTTCAGGATACATATTTAATCCGTCTTGGGTTCATTTTTGGAACGATGAAGACGAATGCGAAGACGAATGTTGTGACGATAAGGACTGGGGAGATTGCAAAAGGGAATGTCTGGATGAATTCGGCGGAAATACTTCCAAATACGCCACAGCCGTAAGTACGAACCCGGGCTGCGTAACAGTCAGTATTTTGCAACCTGCTCAGAACTTAAACGTTTCTTGTTCAGCTTCTCCGAATCCAAGCCAAGTTAATCAGACGGTAAGTTTTGTATCTTCCGTTTCCGGCGGCACAGGCTCTTATACCTATTCTTGGTCCGGCGCTTGTACGGGTTCTTCTTCAAATTGCCAGAAATCTTTTTCTCAATCCGGTTCTTATACCAGCACCGTAACGGTGAACTCGGGCAGTCAGACAAATTCGGCAAATTGTTCCGTTTCAATAGCATCGGTTTCTCCACAATGCTCCTGTGGCAATTGGAGCGCTTGGCAAAACCAATCGTGCGGTCAGGGCGGATGCGGCTCTTACCAACGCTATCAGACAAGAACAAGAAATTGCACTCCTTATGGGTGTGATACGGAAACAGAATCAAGATGCACCGAAGATTCAAGCTGTCAGTCAAGCCAGCCGACAAACGCATCGGGGTCTATTTATGTAAGCAATGCATCGGTTTGTACCGGCGATCTTTTTACAATAACTATTACAGGACAAGACAGCGACGGCCTGGTAAGCCTTGCCATATACGATAATAACGATTGGCAAAGAAGGTATACTTCGGGCAATCCCGGTTATGCAACCGAAAGATGGGAGATGAGAAAGTATACTCCCGGAACTTATAATTTCTGCGGTCAAGTCGTGGGTCATAGGGGCCAGTATTGGTATACAGGCCAGGAAACGGTTAATACTTCGCCTTATTGCGTAAGCGTTAATGTTTCCGATTGCCAGCAGCAGAACTGCTCCGGTTCAAATTACCCCACTTACTGTGGCTATGGAACTTGCGCTGACAACCAAAAACCTTACTGGTTTTATTCAAACAATTCATGCACCTATAACTGCAGTTATGATTCTTCTTGTCAGCAGCAGAACTGCTCCGGATCCAACTATCCGACGTATTGCGGTTATGGAATTTGCGCCGACAATCAAAAGCCTTACTGGTTTTATTCAAACAATTCATGCACTTACAACTGCGGCTACGATTCTTCGTGCGGGACAGTCACTCCTGTCTGCGAATGCACAAGCGGGTCCTGTTGCGACGGATGCCACTACAGGCCATCGTCTATAAGCTGCAATTACGAAGTTCAGACAGAGTATAGTTGTCCTTTCGGCAATAGCTGCGGAGGCGACGTCGGCAAAAGAACAAAAACGAAACTGCAATATTGTTCGGGTTATTCCGCTTCCTGCAACGGCAGGTGGAGTGACTGGTTGAATTGGACAAATTGGACGGTTTCCGACGCTTGCTCTTCCAATGAGGTCTGCGTTTCGGGAAGTTCTCAATGTCAGTACAGTTCAAGTTGTGCGCAGCCTTCATATTTAAAACATTTTTCCAAAGCCTGTTACGATAATGATTTGTATTGGTTGGATTCCAACGCCTTAAGGAATGATAAATACAAAGAATGTTCCGATGGCAATGATTGTACCGTTGATTCCTGCCAGGGTTCAGGTTGCGTAAACGAACTCAAATGCGACGGTTCAACCTGTCAAAAGGAATCCGAAAATTATTGTCAGAGCTGCAATCATTGCGGCGACGGAGTATGCGGCTGCGAAGAGACGGTGTGTTCTTGTCCGGCTGATTGTACGGGCGGCGGCCAATGCACGCTTTCTCTGTTAGGCAAAAAAGACAAAGGTTCTATCCAGTGGGTAAACGACCTTGAAGCGAGCCCGGGAGAGAATATAAACTTTTTGATGGTTGTTAAATGCAACACGGAAGAAGAGATAGAAAATGCCGTAGCTAAGGCGGAATTACCGGACGAGATAACTTACAAGGGAAACTTGCAAGTTGACGGGTTTTCAAAGGGAGGCGACATCAGGAAGGGAATTGATATTGGTACAGTCTCTCCCCAGGCGGTTAAGATAATCACCTTTGACGGCCAGGTAAAATCAATGGGCGTGGCTGAAGGAGAAAGCAATGTAACGGGCACCCTTGTGGCCGAAAACGAGAAAGACGACGATTCTATGAGGATCGCCTTCCATGGCTCTTCTCAGGGAATAGCTGCGGTTGGTCTGGCGGCGATAAAATTCTTTGTTCAAAAATGGTATTTCTGGGTCTTGGCGATGATACTGTTATCCATCATATTCTTTTTCGTCTTCAGAAGTCTTTTTTCCGCAACACCAATATAATACATATTATTGTTTTACGTCTTGCCGGGAGCTTTTAGCTCCCGGTTTTTTTTATCCCGCAATTTGCTATAATCATATATTAGTAATTTAAAAAAGGTCGAAGCAAAATAACGTAAAAAGTAAATATATAAATTCTATGGATAATCAAAACGTTTTTTCCGGCTGTTGCCAAGGCAAAAACAAAACATTAATTACCTGTCTTGCTTGCATATTATGTTTGTTTTTATTGGCGCTTACCGTTTCTTCTTTGGTCGGAATATACAATAAAATCAAAGGAGAAAAAGGTATTCGGTCTCAAAACAGCATTGCCGTAGCCGGGACAGGCGAGATTTATGCAAAGCCGGATCTTTCTTTGGTGGAACTGTCCGTAATCACGGAAGAAAAAACGATTGCTTCTTCTTTAGGGGAAAATACGGAGAAGATGAATGTTGTGATTAGCTTTATCAAAGGACAGGGTATTGAAGAAAAAGATTTGAAAACAACCTACTTCAATATTTCTCCCAGGTACGAATACAGAACGCTTGATGGGGGTATTTATGCCTACTATATTCCGAACGGGACAAGAGTTCTTACCGGGTACGAAGTAAGCCAGAAGCTTCAGGTTAAGATTAGGGATTTAGAGAAAATCGGAGCGATCATAGACGGAGCGACCCTGAACGGAGCCAATGACGTCGGTCAGCTGCAATTTACCATCGAGAACCAAGACGAACTGAAAAAACAGGCAAGGGCAGAGGCAATCGAAAAAGCAAGAAGCAAGGCAAAAGAAATGGCTGGCCAAGTGGGAGTAAAATTGGGGAAGGTTATAAGCTTTAACGAAAGCACATATACTCCCTGGCTTTACGATTCTGCGATGAAAAGCGAATCCTATGGTTTGGGCGGCGCAGGGGAAGTTCCCCAGCCCCAGATAGAAGCCGGTCAGAGCAAGATAACGGTTAACGTGAACATTGTTTACGAAATTGATTAAATAGGCAGCATTTGAAAACCGCCCCGCGCTTCTTTGAGGCCGGGCGGTTTTGATTTTGCAGTTGAAATGCTAAAATAGAGTAATGGAATATATGGACTATTTAAAAATTCTAAGGATTATTGCCGAAGCCGCCAAAAACTTAAAGACGGTCAAAATATATTACCCTAAAACCGAGAATTCAAAGGAAGGTTGGCGCGAAATCGAGCCATATAGTTTAACTACGGACATCGGTGAGGAAGGAGAGCATTTGATCTACGGCCAGGATCGTTTAAGCCCGGGCCACATTCTTAATGCATATACGGTGAGGAGTCAAGACGACCATTGCGATTCTTTTATTGTGGGAAAGATAAAAATGGCAAAGCCAAGCAACAGAAATTTTGTACCCAGGAATGGTTGGAAAGTGGAGTTTTAGGCCGGAGGATCGAAACTTTCGTTTTGTTTAACATTAAGGTAAAATAAAACAAGAAACAAAGGTCGTAATAATCACTCATCATATTTTCTAGACCTATATGGCTATTAGAAATCTTACAACCGACGAAACAGAGCCAGCTATCATGCTGATGGGCATATTTTTGTTAAATATGCTGGGGATATTCTTTATCTTATAACGACGTAATGAAATCAGGAAAAAGATTTACAAGCCAAGAGGCTAAGATGATCGGCCAATCTTTGGGCGTCAGCTGGAGTGATTTTGATGTAGAGCAGTTTAGACTGGGGCTGGACGTGGAACTAGAGCATGGCTTAGTGGATTCGCATACCAATATTTCCAACGACGATCCCGTGATAACGGGTAAAATCGCCCTTGCTCATTTAAACGAATTTCCCGATTATTACTACAGATTGTCAGTGATGGAGAAAAGAGCGGAAGAATATTGGGAGAAAAAATAAACCGCTTGGCAATCATTATGAAAGACACTTCTAAAAAAGAAAACATTTTTAATATTCCCAACGCTTTGACTTTTTCCAGGCTGATAATAACTTTCATCGCGGTATTTTTTATTTTCGCTGATTTCCCTATTGTTTTTGCAGTCGTTGCGTTTGTGGCCGGCATGATAACGGACTGTCTGGATGGTCAGATAGCGAGAAGGTTTAACTTAAAAACAGAGTTTGGTAGGCAGTTTGACATGGTGGCGGACAGGTTTTTAATGATAGGTGTTGCTTTTGCCTCGATAGTAAAACTTAGTGCAACAGGTCTTTTAACAAATAGTCAGCTTCTGCAAGTATTTTTAATATTGTCTAGGGAGATAATCGCCTCTCCTATTGTTTTTGTGGCGATTGTATTTGGGAAAGGAGTTTCCGTGCCTAAAGTCAGATTCATAGGGAAGCTAACCACCGTTATGCAGGCAATCGCGTTTCCTTTGGTGATATTGAGCATATTTTACGAAGCTTTCAGTTTTTCTTTGTATTTTGCCATAGCTACCGGTGTCATAGGCGCGGTTTCGGCTTTTTATTATACTCAAGATTCAAAAGTTTTAATGCAAAATGATTAAAAATATAACAAAAGGTCGATTCTATTCTAGTAAATTATAGCGATAAAATCACAATCTTATGGCAAAAAAATGGATAATAATAATCGGCGTCTTCGCGGCGGCAGTGGCGGCAATCGTAGTCGCATACTATTATTTGTGGCCGGAAGAAAGCAATCTGTTCATTGTCGGAAAGAAGAACATAAATCCTCCTGCGGCAACGGGCGATATCGACGATGCGGTTGATGCTTTTTTGAAAGAAACAGTCGATATCGGAAATACGGTTTTGGGAGGGAAAGACGACGCCTCTTTATTAGACGAAGACAGCCAAGAGATCAATGGTTTTAGTCAATCTTACAATGAAAACGAATTATAAAATATTGATTTGCGGCTTGGGGGTTTTGGCGGTCCTTGGTGTTGTTGTTCCTGGCACAATTATTTTTTCCGCTCAACAGGACCAGGCGACTCAGGCCTTTTGCACGAAAGTTTCAGAATATTCGTTGAAGGTTGAACAAAAAATCATCGACAGGGAAGCGGGCCTTGAGCAGAAAAGAGAGCAGATTAACAACCGCTTTAGGGAAAGATGGGAAAAGCAGGATAGCGACCTTGATGCTAAAAGAGACAAATGGGACGACAATAGGGAAGATCAGTATTCAAGATTAAGAGAAAGGGCAACGACAGAAGAACAAAAACAGGCCGTTGAAGCATTCAAAAACAGCATACAAGTGGCGATATCTGCCAGACGCTCAGCGGTTGACGCCGCTTTAAGCGTTTACAGGCAAGGGATTGAACAAGCCTTTACTTCCAGAAAATCGTCTGTTGACGCGGCTTTAGGTGTTTTCCGGAATTCCATAAAAACAGCTTTCAATCGGGCCCAAGCCGATTGTACCGGAGGGACAGATTTTAAAACCATCCGTCAGAATCTTAAAACTGATTTAAAAGCGGTCCGGGAAAAGTTCGTATCTGACAAACAAGCGATCGAAAAAACGGGTCCTGGCGTATCTGATCTTGTAACGGCAAAAAACCAGGCGATTCAAAAAGCTTTTCAGGATTTTAAAACAGCGACAGAACAAGCGAGAACGGCTTTGAAGACTGCTTTTGGAGAAGAGTAAACCGGTTTTATCCGAGCCTAAAACCGCCCGATGCGTTAGCGTATGGGGCGGTTTTTTGATAAGATGAGATAATATGTTTATAAAAATCAGGGTTTTCCCTTGTTCAAAAAAGGAAGAGATTATAAAGAGGTCAAGCGACAGCTTTGACGTAAAAATAAGAGAGAAACCGGAAAAAGGCCTTGCAAACAAAGCCGTTATGCGAGTCGTCTCTTCTTTTTTTTCGGTCCCGCAGGCAAGCATAAAAATTATTAAGGGCGGGAAGAAGAGAAGCAAAATTTTAGAAATAAAATAAATATTTAAGAGCGAAGATGATTATGGATTTTCTTGTACTAGAAGACTTTTTAAAAGGAGAGCCAAATTACCGTTTTAAGCAAGTTAAAGAAGCTTTGTATGGCGACTTGATTGAAAACTGGAACGAGGCGACGGTTTTGCCGTTGCCCCTTAGAAAGAATCTGGAAAAGAACTTTCCTTTATCGGTTGAGGCGGAAACTTTCGTTTCAAAAGATAAGAGAACAACAAGGGCGCTAATTGAACTGCGCGACGGTTTGAAAGTCGAGGCGGTTTTAATGCAACACAAGGATAAAAGAAATACGGTTTGCGTTTCTTCGCAGATCGGCTGTCCCTTGGGATGTCTTTTTTGCGCAACCGGGAAAATGGGCTTTAAGAGAAATCTTAGCGCGTCTGAAATCGTCGAACAGGTTTTGTTTTTTGCCAGGCGTCTCAAAAGAAATAAAGAAACAATTACAAATATCGTTTTTATGGGGATGGGCGAGCCGTTTTTGAACTACGACAATGTTTTAGCTGCGGTTAAGGCCTTAAACGACAAAGGAGGTTTTAATCTTGGAGCGCGGAGGTTTTCTATCTCTACCGTGGGCATCGTTGAGGGGATAGAAGAGTTAGCCAAAGAAAAACTTGAGACAAATTTGGCAATTTCTCTTCATGCTCCGGACGACATTCTCCGTTCAAAAATCATTCCATGTAACGAAAAATATCCCATCAAAAATATTATTGAAGCAGTCGACAGATATATTGAGGCGACGAATAGAAAAGTTATGTTTGAATATATAATGATTGAGGATCTGAACGATTCCCCGGAGCACGCCGAAAAACTGGCGGGATTAATGAAAAAATCGCTTTACTTTGTTAATCTGATTTCATATAATTCTACAGGAGTTTTCAAACCGTCTTCCGATAGCAAGATGAAAGAATTCAGAAAGATTTTGGAGGATAAAGGGGTTTCTGTCACTCAAAGATATAAATTTGGCGATCAAATTAAAGCTGCCTGTGGCCAGCTGGCAGCAAACAAACAACTATGAAAGAAATATTAGTTTTTATCTTAGTTTCTATTTTTATAGGTACCCTGATCATAATAGGGGCAGTTTGCGTATACGATGAAATAAAGACGCCGGGAAGCCGGACTGACGATACTATTCCAGTTGTTGCTTCTTCCAAAAATATAACCGTATCTTACCCAAAGCCAAACGGAACAATCGGAGAAATTTTCAAAGTTGCGGGGAGGGCGCGGGTTTTCGAAAACCAGCTTAATATCAGAATTGTCGCTTCTGGCAAAAACATCTACGAAACAGGTGTTATGGCAATGGCCGAAGATGTCGGTCAGTTCGGCGGTTTCGAGAAAGAAATTAATCTTTATAACTTAGGGTTGGAAGAGAGCCAAAACATATTTCTTGAAGTGTTCGATTATTCGGCAAAAGACGGCAGCGAGATAGACAAGGTTAGCGTTCCTCTAAAATTCGTTCCATCCGGGGAAGCCGTGACAGAAGTGACGGTATATTTTGGAAGTAAAGAAGATCCCGATCAGAGCTTTTCTTGCACTAATCTTTTTCCGATTGAGAGAGTCGTTCCAAAGACAGAAGGCGTGGCAAGAGCGGCGCTTGAAGAATTGCTGAAAGGGCCGACAGTTGCGGAGCGGGACCAAGGATATTTTACGAACGTAAACATCGGCGTAAAAATCAACAATCTGACCATCGAGAACGGGACAGCCAGGGTGGATTTTGACGATCAGCTGGAATATCAGGTGGGCGGCAGTTGCCGAGTGGCTGCGATCAGAGCCCAGATTACCAGAACTCTTACGCAGTTTTCAACCGTAAAATCGGTGGTGATTTCAATAAATGGTCGGACAGAAGATATTTTACAACCATAAAACAAATATTATGACTTTTGAAGAATATCAAAAACTATCAAAACAGACGGCTTTCTATCCGGAAGGGATAAAACCCTTCGTTTATATCGCTTTGGGGCTGGCCGGCGAATCAGGAGAAGTAGTTGAAAAGATAAAACATATCGTGAGAGATAAAAATGGGTTAATCAGCCAGGAGGACAAAGAGGGGGTAATCAAAGAATTGGGAGATCTTTTGTGGTATTTAACTCAGCTTTCCGGAGAGTTCGGTTCTTCGTTGGAAGAAGTGGCTTCTTTAAATATTGAAAAACTTTTTTCCCGGAAAGAAAGAGGCGCCCTTCGCGGTAGAGGGGACAACAGGTAAGATTTTATGATTAGTTTTGAGATTTTCAAAAAATCCAGAAAGAGCAGAGCGAGATTGGGCCTGCTTAAAACAGAGCATGGGGTCGTGGAAACCCCATGTTTAGTTCCCGTCGCCACTCAGGCGGTCGTAAAGACCTTAACCTCGGAAGAAGTTAAAGAAACGAGGACCCAGATTTTAATAGCCAATACTTTTCATCTTCATTTAAAGCCCGGGGAAAAAATAGTGAAGGAATCGGGAAAATTGCACGAATTTATGAATTGGCAGAGGCCTTTGATGACGGATTCCGGCGGCTTCCAAGTTTTTTCTTTGGGATTCGGCAGGGATTTAAACATTGGAAAGATTTCAAAGTATTTTCCGGGGGCGGACGAGAGAGTTATTGGAAAATCGGCTCAACCCAAATATCTTAAAATAACCAGGGATGGGGTTTATTTTCAGTCGCCTTTGGACGGAGAAAAATTATTTTTAGGTCCGAAGGAATCGATTAAAATCCAGGAAAGCTTGGGAGCTGATATTATTTTTGCTTTTGACGAATGCACGGCTCCTTTGTCTACGGTCGAGTACGCAAACAAATCGCTTGAAAGAACCCATAACTGGGCGGAAATTTGCCTTAAAACCAAGAAAAGCCGGCAGGCGCTGTTCGGTATTGTCCAGGGTTCTCATTTCAAGGAGCTGCGCGAAAAGAGCGCTGGGTTTATAAGCTCGTTGGATTTCGACGGGTTCGGTATCGGAGGGGATTTGGGAAGGGATAAAAAAACGATGATGAAAATTTTGGATTGGACTGTCCCTGTTTTAAACGACTCAAAACCCCGACACCTTTTGGGAATCGGAAAATTGGAAGACATGGAGGTCATAATCAAAAGCGGAGTTGATTTGTTCGACTGTACGGTTCCGACTCATTATGCCAGAAGAGGGATCGCGTTTACGGATTCCGGCCAGCTTAATTTGTGGCAGAGAAAATTCTTGCAAGATAAAGGCCCATTGGATAAAAATTGTTTTTGTCTTGCCTGTCGAAATTATAAAAGGAATTATATTTCCCATTTAGTAAGGTCAAAAGAGATTACCGCTTTGAAGCTGCTCACTTTCCATAATCTTTGTTATTTCAACAGTTTTGTCGAAAAAATCAGGAAAAAAATTAAGAACGGGAAGATATAAAACCATCAAACGTCTACACATCGCTAATTTATAATTATGAAAAACCAGGTTCTTGTTTCAACAAAGCAAGTAATAAAAGAAGCAGAAGATGTAAAAATAAACAGAGAAGAGATCAAAAAGCTGGCGAAAGAATGGACGAAAGAGAAAATAGTAGTTCCGGATTGGCCGAAAGGATTTCATTTGGAGACGGAAAATCGAGAACAGATGTTGGATTATCTGATATTACTTGATTCTTTGAATTTCTGTTTTTGGCCAGTAAAGCAGCCACAAGGTAGAAGTTCTGGCGGGAGGTGGAAGATTTCCTATAAAGGCAAAGAATACAACGGATATTTTGCTTTATCTTTGGCTTTAAAAAAGTTTTTTGAAGAGAATCCCCAGAAAGGCAATTTACGTTATTTTTCCGATTTTTCTTTCAAGGAGTTTAAAAAGATGATGCAAGGAGGGAAAAAACTTCAGTTTCTTGAAAAAAGATGGCAAATAGCCAGGGCCGTGAGCCGGGTCATATTAACCAAATACCGAAATTCTGAAAACTTCTTAAAGTCGGCAAAAAACAGGATGTCTGTTCTGGTTGCCAAGATTTATAAGGAACTTCCTTCTTTTTATGATGTCGGAGATTATAATGGCAAGAAAGTTTTTATTCTGAAAAGGGCTCAGATTCTTGCTTGCGATATTTTGGGCGCCTTTAACGGAAAGGGAACGGGGCGTTTTAAAGATCCGGAATATCTGACTGCTTTTGCCGACTATAAAATACCGCAGATCCTTCATTATCTCGGTATTTTAGAATACTCTCCTTTATTGGAGAAAAAAATTAAAGACAAAGTTTTAATTGGATCCGGTTCAAAAAAGGAGATTGAGATAAGAAGCTCCACGATTTGGGCGGTGGAATACTTGAAGAGGGAGTTGAAAAAAATGGGCAGAGAACTAAATTCTTTTGAAATCGACTGGGTTTTATGGAATAAGGCCCAAGAAATGAAAATTGGAACTCCTTATCATCTGACCAAGACGATTTATTATTAAGCAGCCTCGGTTTTTACGGCAAAAAAGAGAAGGGGTTTATAATAAAATCCACGCGATCGTGGAAATTTTAGCATAGACCTCTTGACAGCATTTCTTGATGATAATAAAATGTAAATAGGAATTATTACTAATAAGAATCTTAAATGGAAAGAGAAACATCTCAAAAAAAAATCATCTTGGATTATCTAAAAGGAGTTTGCACTCACCCGTCGGCGGAATCGGTGTATTTGGCGGTTAAAAAGAAACTTCCAAAAATAAGCCGGGCAACGGTTTATAGAATACTTAACAATCTTAAAGAAAAAAAAGAAATTCAGGAAATTCCGGCGGAAGTTTCCAGGTTTGACGGAGACGTTTCTTCCCATGCTCATTTTATATGCCAAAACTGCGGTTGTATTTTTGACATTTTTGACGTGTGCCGGGAATGCAGTGTTTTAAAACGTAAAAAAACAAAGGTCGGGGAAATAAAAAAATACCAAATTACTTTTTATGGGAATTGCACAAAGTGTAAAAAACAATAATTTCTGCCACGACTGCGGGAAAAAGATAGAAATACAAGACAAAGAAATTAAAAACGGCGTTTCTCTTGTTTATAGCAACGATGGAGAAAAAATAAAGGTTTTTAAGTGCCTTGATTGCTTTCAGAAAAACCAAAGCCTGATAAATTTCCGAAAATGCGAAGTTTATTCCAGGGTGGTTGGCTATATCAGGCCGGTTCAGCAATGGAATATCGGGAAAAAGAGAGAGTTTCAAGAGAGAAAAGAATTTAAGGCGCAGTAAGCTATGAACGACAGCTGGAAAAATATCAGCGAGCTGATCGGATATTCCGAAGGCGGAATATTAAGCAAAGAGATGGTAAAAAGCGAAAACGGAGGCGTTACTTTGTTTTCAATGGCCGGAAACACTGAAATTTCCGAGCACACCTCAACAAAAGAAGGATTAGTTTATATAATAGAAGGAGAAGGGGTATTTAGTCTGGAAGGCAAAGATATTGCTATGAGGCCGGGCGTATCAATATTCTTAAAGAAATCCGTCCGACACAGCATAAAGGCAAAAGAAAACACCTCTTTCTTATTGTTCTTGATATAATGAAAAATATTTTTTAAAGGTCGGGTTATAAGTATAAAAAACAAAACACAATAAAATGTTATCTCAATTACCCATTAATTTATCAAAGGTAAAAGGAGAAGAGGTTGATAAAGAAATAGCCAGGCTGGGAATGATAGCCGAATTGGATGCGGTTTCCTTGTATGAGCAACTGGCGGTGATGACAGACAATGCGGGCCTTAAAAAAGTCCTTTTGGACATTGCTAAAGAAGAAAAGACTCATATTGGAGAATTCGAAGCTTTGTTGTTTTCTATGGACAAAGAACAGGTTGCAGAAACAAAAAAAGGACAGAAAGAAGTGGAAGAATTAACAAATTAAAAATAAAGGTCAATCAAGATCCTTAAATAATAAAAACTATGTTTTTAGACGAATTAAAAAAGATCGAAAACAAGTGCCGCAATTACTGCGGGGGATGCGGATGCGGTGGCCACGGGTCGGATAAAGACGAAGAAGAAAGCGAAGGAGAGTAAGGCGTCTTTCGTTTTTTATCAAAATATGAAAAACAAAAAGATTTACACCTTGCCTAATCTGCCTTATGAGTACAATGCGCTCGAGCCTTATATTTCAGAAGAACAGTTAAAGCTGCATCATCAGAAACACCACCAAGCGTACGTGAACGGCGCTAATTCCGTTTTTGAAAAATTAGAAAAAGCGAGAAAGGAAGAAAAAGATATCGACATAAAGTCGCTTCAAAAAGAACTTTCTTTTTACATGGCCGGATATTTTCTGCATTCTCTTTTTTGGACCAACATGGCTCCCGGCAGAGACGATAATAAGCCGGAAGGGGAGATCGGGGCGCTCATAGAAGGGGAGTTCGGAAGTTTCGAAAGGTTTAAAAAAGAATTCGCGCAGGCGGCCGTTTCAACCGAGGGATCCGGCTGGGCTATTTTGGCTTTTGATTCTGAAAGCAACAGGTCGGTGATTATGCAGATAGAAAAGCATAATGTAAATATCTGTCCGACGTTGAAAATATTAGTGGTTTTGGACGTATGGGAGCACGCTTATTACCTTGATTATAAAAACGATAGGGCTAAATTTGTGGAGGCTTTTTTCAATCTTATAGATTGGAAAGAAGTAGAGAAAAGGCTGTAACGGTGTTGAATAAAACAGCAGAAGGTCCGTAAGAAACGGATCTTTTGTTTTTAAGGCTTGTTTTTTGAAACGATAAAATGCTAAAATAACCCAATGATTACCTTATCTCAAGTAAAAAAGAACCCTCAGATTCTGGAGTTTATAAGACAAACCGAATCTGCCTTGTCCGCGCTTTCCTATACCGATCACGGTTTTAGGCATTGTAATTTGGTGGCTGACAGGGCAAGAACAATAGCTCAAAACATCAACCTTGGAAAGAAGGATACGGAATTGGCCGCTATTGCCAGTTTTTGCCACGATATGGGAAATTTTCTAAGCAGGACTTACCATAATTATTTTGGCCCTTTACTTTTTCATCAAGTTTTTCAAAACGAATTCGACCCAAAGGATTTAACGACGGTTATGCAGGCGATAGCCAATCACGACAAGGAAGAGATGAATTTTACCAATTCTATTTCCGCGGTTTGCGTTTTAGCCGATAAATCGGATGTTCATCGTTCGAGAGTGACCACGAAGGCTATAAACGAAATAAAAGGCGATATTCACGACAGGGTTAATTATGCCACGAAAGAAAGCCGCCTTAAAATTGACAAGGCAAAGAAAAGGATCACTTTAACTTTGAAAATCGACACCAATTTCGTGCCCATAATGGAATATTTTGAAATCTTTACCGAAAGAATGGTTTTTTGCAGAAGAGCGGCAAAGTATTTAGGATTTAATTTCGGACTGGTTATTAATAATTTTAAGCTTCTTTAAAAATGGATTCTTTTTTTGCTGTTTGCGACAGCATAAGAAGCTTGGAAAACATAGGTTCTATTTTCAGAACTTCAGACGCCTTGGCAGTGGACAAAATATTTCTCTGCGGAATTTCCGGCTATCCTCCTTCTCTAAAGATATCCAAGTCCGCTCTCGGGGCAGAAAAAACAGTTCCTTTCGAATATCATGGGCAATGTTGGAAGCTGATAGAGAAGCTGAAAAAAGACAAAGTTCAGGTAGTGGTTTTGGAAAAAACAGACAAGGCAGTTATTTACACGAAGTTTAAGCCGAAATTTCCCCTGGCTTTGGTGGTAGGCAACGAAATAAAAGGGGTTTCTGGTGCGGCATTAAAAAGAGCCGACAAAGTGATATATCTTCCGATGCTGGGCAAAAAAGAATCCCTGAACGTGGCTGTTTCATTCGGAATAGCCGGTTACCAAATAAGCAAATTTAGGAAAAAAAGTCGAAAAAAATAATTTTAAAGAAAAATTTTATGGCAGACGTAATTTTAAATAACTATTGGGTCATGCTTTTGATGGCCGCCTGGACTCTTCCTTGGAAGGGAGTTGCTTTATGGAAAGCAGCGCGGAACGGCCAAAAGATATGGTTTGTGGTTTTGATTGTCGTTAATACTCTCGCCGCTTTGGAGATTGTCTATATTTTCTTTTTCAGCAAGAAAAAAAGCCAACAGTTGAACAGCCAAAATGCGTAAGGCAACTTTATGTATACTGACAAGAAGCAGGGGTTCTGATAAAGAAATACTTCTGGCAATGAAAAAGAGGGGTTTTGGAGTAGGCAAATGGAACGGGGTTGGTGGAAAAGTTGACGCTGAAAAGGGGGACAAGGGCGTAATCGACGCCGTTGTCAGAGAAGCAAAAGAAGAGATCGGGGTAGAAATAGAAAATCCCGAAGAAATCGCCCGCCTGAGTTTTTACTTTCCCTACAAGGAAGAATGGAATCAGCAAGTTCATGTTTTTTCGGTCAAAAACTGGCAAGGAGATCCGGCGGAATCGGAAGAAATGATGCCAAGATGGTTTGATCAAAATAGTTTACCCTATGAATCGATGTGGGACGACGACAAATACTGGCTTCCGCGGGTTTTGGAGGGTAAAAAGATCAGAGCTTCTTTTACCTTCAAAGAAGGTGAAATAATAAATAAAAAAGAAATTAAAATAGTCGAAGAATTATAAAAATCTGCCGCATAATTGCTCATTAAGCGGTTTCAAAAATAAAATGGATATTTACGAAGCGATTAAAACAAGAAGAAGCGTCAGGTCTTATAGGCCGAAAGAGGTTTCGGAAGAAACCCTCAAAAAGATAATGGGGGCGGTAAGGCTGGCTCCTTCAACCCACAACCTCCAGGAATATAAGTTTATAATTGTAAAAGACCAGGAGAAGAAAAGGGGCCTTTTCAAGGCTGCTTCGGAACAGGAGTTTATCAACGAGGCGCCGGTTGTTATCGCCGCTGTCGCCCTAAACCCCGACTATATGATGGAATGCAATGTTCCGGCCTATCCCGTTGATTTGGCGATTGCATTGGATCATTTGACGCTGGCTGCCGTGGAAGAAGATCTGGGAACTTGTTGGATAGGCGCGTTCAATCAGGAAGAGGTGAAGAAAATTCTGAACATTCCGGCAAAATATCTGGTAGTCGCCTTAATGACCCTTGGCACTCCTTATGACGAGCCGGGAATCAAGTCCAGAAAAAATACAGGCGACCTGGTCTGTTACGAAGAATTTTCCGAATAAAAAAATGCAAAGTAAAGAAAATAATAATTTAGTGTTTCTTCGGCTGTTTCCCGACGAGGATATTTATGAAGAATTGAAGAAGGCCTGCGAAAGCCATGAAGTGGAAACCGCCGTTATTTTATCCGGGCTTGGCCAGCTCAAAGATTTTCAGTTGGGCTATTTTAAAGAAAAGGGGAATTATTTGCCCCAAGATTTTAAATTTCCTTGCGAATTGCTTTCTTTATCCGGAAATATTTCAAAACAGGAATCCGGTTATGAATTTCATCTGCACGCGGTTTTATCGGATGACAATAAAAACGCAGTTGGCGGCCATTTGATAAAAGGAAAGGTGGCAATCACGAACGAAATCGTTCTGCTGAAAACCGATTTGAAGGTCAGAAGGGAGGTTGAAGAAGAAACCGGCTTAAAGGGCTTGTTTTTAGAATAATATGACAAGAGAAAAGGCGCTGGATTTACTAAAGGATAATCTTAAGAATAAAAACTTATTCAAGCACTCTTTAGCTACAGAAGCCGCAATGGCGGCGTTAGCGGAAAGTTTTGGAGAAGACAAGCTAAGGTGGGGAAATTGCGGACTTTTGCACGATATTGATTACGAAAAAGTTAATTGGCCAGAAGAAAAAACGACTCATTCCAAAGTTGGAGCGGAAATGCTCAGAAACTTTGGCTTAGAAGAAGAAATCTGCGATGCGGTTTTAACTCATAACGAAATTCACGGGTTAGAGCCGAGAAGTTTAATGGCAAAAGCATTATACTGCGTTGATCCTTTGACCGGTTTGATAGTGGCCTCCGTTTTAGTTTTGCCTTCCAAAAAAATAAGCGACTTAACAGTTGAAAATGTTTTAAATCGCTTCGAGGAAAAAAGGTTTGCTGGGGGCGCAAGCAGGGAAATAATCAAAAAATGCGATAATTTGCTTAATCTTTCTTTGGAAAATTTCGTCAATATTACTCTAAAGGCGATGCAGAAAATTCCAAGCGAGCTCGGGCTGTAAGAATCAGGCTCTGGGATCGGAAAATGGGAAATAAAATCCGCTTGCAGAACGGATTTCGGATTTTTTATGTCAAATTTTGAAACAATTTATTGTTTACGTCAACTTGCTTTTTTGGGCAAAAAAAGGTAAGATATTCTTATAAAATCAAAAAATACCATGAATTTCTCTTCAATTAAAAGAATAAACCTAAAAGTGATTTATAAAAACAAAAAAATACTGGCAGCAGTTATAGTTGCGGTTATCGTTTTATCGATAATAATTTCTGTTATTCTAGGCGGAAACAAAAAGGCCGGTTACGATATCGTGTTGGCAAAAAGAGACAATATCGTTCAGGAGGTGTCTGTTACGGGGCAGATTAAGCCGATTGACTCCGTGGATCTTGCCTTTGAAAAGCCGGGAAAGGTTTTGCAGTCTAATTTCAAGGTTGGCGATAGCGTGGAAAAGGGGGATATTGTCGTTATCTTGGAAAACTTTGATATTTCGGCCCAATTAAAACAAGCCGAGGCAAGTCTTGTAATAGAACAGGCTAATCTTCAAGAGATGCGGAAAGGAACAAGGCCGGAAGAGCTTCAGATTGCCAGATCTTCGGTTGACGCCGCCTACAGCGATGTCGTGGCGGCAATGCAAAAAGCTGTGAGCACGGCTAAAAGCGCCTTAATAACGCTTAGCGATATTCAGATGGCGTATTTTAACCTGGTAAACGACTCTCAAAGTATTAACATTTCTTTTGCCAAAGAGGATGCCATATCTGTGCTTTTTGACGTTCACGGCGATACGGGACGCTGGCCGTCTTCGCGGATAGTGGAATTAAACAGCGGATTATACGGAGAAATCCAAACGATAAAAAATGAAAACAACGGAAATATCGAAACCGCTGCTGAAAAAATAATAGATGTTTTAGGAAAGGTAAAGGGCGCGCTTAATACGTTGGTGATTTACGACCACTTTACCGCGACGGACAAGGCGAATATAGGCACGGCAAAAAGCGGCATTGATTCCGAGATTGTAAATATATCAAGTAAAAACGGCGCGTTGGAAAGCGCCAAAGAATCGCTTAACCTTAAAATAGCCGGCTCTACGCCGGAAGCGGTTTTGGTTCAAGAAGCCAAAGTCGGGGCAGCGGAGGCCAACGTTGATAATTTCAAAGCCCAGCTTGCAAAAACGATTTTGAAAGCTCCTATTCCCGGAATAATTACCAAACAAGACGCTAAAGTCGGAGAGGTAGTCACAACGAATGCCAATGTGGTTTCAATCATCTCACAGAACAGTTTTGAAATTGAAATAAACATAACGGAAACGGATATTGCAAAGGTAAAAAAAGGGAACACGGCCAGAATTACGCTGGATGCTTATGGAAGCGACGTGGTTTTTGAAGGAGAAGTGGCTTCCATTGATCCCGCCGGCACCATAATTGAGGGAGTGGCTACGTATAAGACAAAGATTTATTTCAATAACGGGGACGAAAGGATCAGATCCGGCATGACGGCAAATGTCGACATACTTTCTGCCAGCAAAGAGAACGTTATCGTTATTCCCCAAAGAGCGGTATTCAAGAAAAACGGGGACAAATACGTTGAAATTCTAAACAAAGAAGGCAAATTGGAAGAAAGAAAGATTGAAACCGGCATTATGGGATCGGAGGCAAACGTAGAAATAATATCGGGCGTTTTGGAAGGCGAAAAGGTTGTAAACTATAAAAACAAGTAATTCCTATCGGTTTCTTAAAAAGATGGGCATAATTGAGGTTAGAAACCTGGAGAAAACCTATTTTGACGGAGAAACTACGACAAAAGCTCTAAGGGGAGTTTCTTTTAATGTTGAGCCGGGAGAATTTGTTGCTATCATGGGTCCTTCGGGATCAGGCAAATCAACGCTTTTGCATGTTCTAGGTTTTCTTGACAGGCAGACGGGCGGAGAATATTTCTTTGACGGAAAATCCATTGACGAACATTCCGACGAAATGCTGGCCCATATCAGGAACAAAAAAATGGGTTTTGTGTTTCAGTCCTTCAATCTTTTGCCGAGGACAACGGTTTTGGAGAATATCAAACTGCCGCTTTTGTATTCTGGCGTCAAGGAACCAATGTGGGAAGAAATAAGCAGGAAAGCTATAGAGTCCGTCGGTCTTTCCCACAGGGCGAATTATAACATTTCCCAGTTGTCTGGCGGAGAAAAACAAAGAGTGGCTATTGCACGGGCTTTGGTTAATAATCCGCAGGTTATTTTTGCGGACGAGCCGACGGGCAATCTTGATTCTAAGTCCGGCCAGATTATCATGGAAATTTTGCAGAATCTTAATGAAAAAGAGGGTCATACTATATTATTAATTACCCACGAAACCTATACGGCGGAAGTTGCAAAAAGAATTATTCACATAAAAGACGGCATGATTGAAAGCGACAAAAAGGTTATGAGCCAGAGAATAGCCGGCAGAGATTTTATAAAATAACTCAATGACTTTTAAAAATACTTTCAAAACCGCGATTCGAGGACTTAGAACCAACAAGTCAAGATCTTTATTGACTATTCTTGGAATTGTCATCGGTATTGCGGCGATTATCGCCATAATGTCTTTGGGTCAGGGAGCGCAAGATTTGATAGTAAAGCAAATTCAAGGCTTGGGCTCAAACACCATTGTTGTTTTACCGGGGAGGGAGCCGTCAGGCCCTTCTGACGTCGGCTTTCTTTATTTGGACTCTTTAAAACAGAAGGACTTTGATCAATTGAGCAAAAAGAGCAACGTTCCCAATCTTGATCAGATAATGCCGATCGTTTTCGGATCTGATACGGCCTCGTACGAAGGGCAAGTATATCAATCCACGATTATGGGCGTGTCGGATCTTGTCATGGAAATGTTTGACGCCGTTCCGTCCGAAGGCGCGTTTTTCGGAGATGACGACATAAGGTCCAAGAGCGACGTAGTGGTTATCGGCGCCAAAGTAAAAGAAAAGCTTTTTGGAGGGTCCCAGGCCGTGGGAGAGAAAATTAAAATAAAAGACAGAAAGTACAGAGTCTTAGGGGTTCTTTCGAGCAAAGGACAGGTTTCATTCTTTAATTTCGACGATATAATACTGCTTCCTTATACTACCGCCCAAAGCTATGTTTTCGGAATTAAGTATTTTAATCGTCTTGTAATTCAAGCGGATTCTGAGCAGAATTTGAACAACGTCATTAGGGATGTAGAGCTTACTCTCAGAAATTCCCACGGAATTACGGATCCCTCAAAAGACGATTTCTATATTCAGACCCAGGCTGACCTGATAGAAACAATAGGCATTATTATTGACGTATTTACTTTGTTTTTGGTTGCCGTGGCAGGTATTTCTCTCTTGGTCGGAGGCATAGGCATTATGAATATCATGCTTGTTTCCGTTACCGAAAGAACAAGAGAAATAGGGCTCCGCAAGGCAGTGGGAGCCACCAATAAAGACATACTTTCTCAGTTTTTATTCGAGGCAATGGCTTTGACCGGAGCAGGGGGCATAGTTGGTATTTTCTTGGGATCATCTTTTACTTTTCTTGCCTCAATTATTTTAAGCAATTTCGTCGGGTTAAGTTGGTCTTTTACTTTTCCTATCGGAGCGGTCTTGATAGGGCTTGGGGTTTCAGCCGGAGTAGGGTTGGTTTTCGGCATATATCCGGCCAAGCAGGCGGCCAAGAAAAGTCCGATTGAAGCGCTGCGGTATGAATAGTTGACAAGATTTTTAGTGTTGTTATACTAAACCCGACTAATATAGTCGGGTTTTAATTTACTAGCCAAAATGCAGATATCAAAAAAATCACAATACGGCCTAAGGGCGATGGTTTACTTATCAAACCTGCCGAAAAAGAACAATATTGCCTCTTTAAAACAAGTGTCTCAAAAAGAAGGCATTCCTTTTGATTTCCTTGAAAAAATACTTTCGGAATTGGAGAAAGCAAAGCTGGTGAAATCAAAAAAAGGAGTCAAAGGAGGATATTTTTTGGCAAAAAAACCGGATAAGATTTCAGCTTCGGATATCGTCATGATTCTGGAAAACAAAAAAACCCCCGTTAACTGCCGATTTTGCGGCAGGGCCAGAAGATGCCTCACAAAAAACGTTTGGAAAAAAATAGAGGATGTTTTGTATCAAACGCTGGACTCAATTAAATTATCAGATTTAACCAATAAATAAATGCCAAAGAAAATTTATCTGGATTATGCGGCCACCACTCCAATTGACCCCCGCGTTGTAAAAGCAATGCTTCCTTATTTTACGGAAAAATTCGGCAACACGATGTCTTTGCACGCTTTCGGCCAGGAAGCGAAACTGGCCTTGGAAGAAAGCAGAGAAGAAGTAGCCGGTTTAATGGGAGCCAAATCAAACGAGATTATTTTTACCGGTTCTGCCACCGAGAGCAACAACTTTGCCTTAAAGGGGATTGCTTTTGCCAATAGACACAGGGGAAATCATATTGTTATTTCTTCAATTGAACATCCTTGCGTCGTAGAAAGCGCAGAATGGCTGGAAAAGCAAGGTTTTAAGGTAACAAGGCTGAAAGTTGACAAATACGGATTGGTAAGTCCGGAGGAGCTGAAAAAATCGATAAACAAGAATACGATTTTAGTTTCAATCATCCACGCTTCAAACGAGATAGGCACGATCCAGCCGATCGGGGAAATCGGAAAGATATGCGGAGAAAAAGGAGTTTATTTTCACACTGATGTCAGCCAAAGCCTCGGAAAGATTCCAATCGACGTAAATAGAATGAACATAGATTTACTTACCGCCAGTTCTCATAAAATATACGGTCCAAAAGGCGCCGCTTGCTTATATATAAGAGAGGGCGTAACGATTGAGCCGATTCTGCACGGAGGCGGCCAGGAAGCGGGCCTGAGGGCTTCTACGGCTAATGTTCCGGCAATTGTCGGATTTGCCAAAGCTTGCGGGACTTGCAGAAAAGAAATGGAAAGCGAAGGTAAGAGATTAAGCAAATTAAGAGATAGGCTTGTAAAAGAAGTTTTGAAGATTGAAAAATCCCACTTGTCCGGGCATCCCGAGAAACGGCTTCCAAATAACGCCAATTTTTGGTTTTCTTTTATTGAAGGGGAGTCGTTGATTATTCAGTTGGATCTTTTAGGCATTGCTTGTTCAACTGGCTCTGCTTGTTCGTCAGCCAGCCTGGAGCCGAGCCACGTGCTGTTGGCTACGGGCTTGAAGCCGCAGGAAGCGCACGGATCTTTAAGAGTTTCTCTTGGGAGATGGACAAAGGAAGGGGACATAGATTACTTAATAAAAGTTTTGCCGAACATAATCAAACAGTTAAGGGAGATTTCTCCTTTTAAATAATATGCAGCAGCCAGGCCCTTATACAAAAAAGGTGATTGAAACTTTTAAGCATCCGCACAATTACGGGAAGATTAAAAATCCGGACGGAACGGGAAAAGTCGGCAACATTGTTTGCGGTGACGTGATGTGGCTTTACATTAAAGTTGCGGAGAACAAAAAAGGAGAGGAGCTTATAAAAGACATAAAGTTTGAGACGTTCGGCTGCGTTGCCGCCATTTCAACGAGCAGTATGATTACCGATTTGGTAAAGGGAAAAACAATAAAAGAAGCGCTGAAAATAACGAAAGAGAACGTGATTGAGTCTTTGGGAGGATTGCCCAAGATAAAATATCATTGTTCCGTTTTGGCGGTTGACGCCTTGGTTGAGGCGATTTACGATTATCTTTTTAAGAATAAGAGAGCGGTTTCAGCCGATCTTCAAAAGAGGCATGCGAGGATTAAAAAAGAAAAAGAAATTATTGAAAAAAGATATAAAAAATGGTTAAAGTAAACAAAAAAAAGAAGGTTGTTGTGGCAATGTCCGGAGGAGTAGATTCAAGCGTGGCAGCAGCTCTTCTCAAAAAGCAAGGTTTTGAAGTTATTGGAATTTTTATGAAGTTTTGGTCCAAACAACATCTTTCCAACGGGTGTTGTTCTGTAGAGTCGGAAAAAAAAGCAAGGCAGGTTGCGAAAACCCTGAATATTCCTTTTTACGTTCTTAATTTTTCAAAGGAATTCAAAAAGAAAGTAGTCGATTGTTTTATAAAAGAGCACAAGGCCGGATTCACTCCTAATCCCTGCGTTGTTTGCAACAAAGAAATAAAATTCGGGCTCTTTTTGAAAAAAGCCCTCTCTTTGAAAGCGGATTACATAGCTACCGGGCATTATGCCAGAAGCAAAGAGAAAAAAACAGCATACAAACTTTTAAAGGGAAAAGACGGAAAAAAAGACCAATCGTATTTTCTTTGGAAATTAAACCAAAGCCAATTAAGGCATATTTTGTTCCCTGTCGGAGATCTGAAAAAAAAGGAAGTAAGGCAGTTGGCAAGAAAGTTCAAGCTTTCTACAGCCGAAGCAAAAGAATCGCAGGAAATATGCTTTGTCGGAGAAAGCGTGGAGGGGTTTTTAAAGAAATACATAAAAAGTTCGTCCGGACCCATATTTGAACAGAAAGAGGGAAAAATCAAAGGAGTTGTGGGTTATCATGACGGCTTATGGCTGTATACAATTGGACAAAGAAAAGGCATGGGGCTGGCTGGCGGGCCTTATTATGTTTTAAAGAAAGATTTTAAGAAGAATGCTTTAATCGTTACGAAGGCCGAAAAAGATTTATACTCAAAGGAGCTTACGGCGGAAGACATAAATTGGATTCCAGGAGAAACGCCTCAATTTCCTTTGGACGCAAAGGCCAAAATAAGATATAGTCGTAATTCTTTTCTTGCCCGAGTTGAAAGATCTGGACAGAAGAAAATTAAAGTGATTTTTAAAGAGCCCCAGCGGGCAATTACCCCGGGCCAGTCAGTCGTGTTTTACAAGGGAGATGAGCTCTTGGGCGGGGGAATAATAGAAAAATAAGATTATATGAAGAAAACACAAAAAATAGATTCGGCGCCAGGCAAAAAAGGAATACTGATAGCTTTCGGCGAATTTTTTCTGAAGTCGCGGGGAGTGAGGGATTTTTTCAAAGAAAAGTTAGTTCAGAATATCTCTTTTTTCCTTAAAAAAGAAGAAGTCGGTTTCAAGCTGCATATTTTTCATAACAGGATTTTTGTGGAAACCTCAGAAATTAAGAAGGCGGCAAATCTGCTTAAAATGATTTTCGGCATTTCTTGGGTTGCCGAATGTTCTTATTTTCCAAAAACAAACTTAAAGGAGTTTTCCGGTTTCATCGGTAAAAACTATAAAGATTGGATAAAGGAAAAAGAAACGTTTGCTTTAAGGTTAAGGATTGAAGAAGGGGCTTTGAAAGATAAGAAAGAAAAAGTCATAGAGAGGGTAGCGGAGAATATAGAGAGGAAAGTCGATTTGTCCAAGCCCAAACGGGAAATTTTCATTGAGATCAGAAAAAACGGATGGTTTTTGTATCTAAAGAAAACTCGGGGAGCGGGCGGGTTGCCTTTGGGGAGTTCCGGGAAAGTTTTAACCTTAATGTCCGGCGGAATCGATTCGCCCGTTGCCGGCTACCTTGCTTTAAAGAGAGGGGCTGAAAACATTTGGCTCCATTTTCACAGTTTTCCTTTGGTTTCCAATAAAAGCATAGAAAAGGTTAAGGAACTGGCAGGAATTTTTATAAAATATCAGCCTCGCCTCAAAGTTTATTTTGTTCCTTTCCACAAAATTCAGGCGGAAATCAAGACAAAAACGAATTCTCAATACAGGATTTTGCTTTATCGTCGGATAATGCTTAAAATCGCGGAAATAATCTCGGAAAAAGAAAATTGCGAAGCATTGGTTACAGGCGAAAGCCTGGGCCAGGTAAGCTCGCAGACACTATCAAACATGCGAGTTATCGAAGAAGCCGTTAAAATCCCGGTTTTACGCCCTTTGGTTTCAATGGATAAGGAAGAAATCGTGCAATTGGCCAAAAGATTGGGAACTTTCGAGGTTTCAGTCAAGCCGCACGAGGACTGCTGTACTTTATTCACTCCAAAGCACCCGACAGCCAAAGGAAGCTTAAAAACAGCCAAAGAGTTGCAAAATAAGCTTAATGTTGATAAAATGATCAAAGAGGCTATAAAGGAGGTTAAAACAAATCTGTATTGACTTGACTACCTCTTTTGCTTAATTTAAGGTATAAATATATAATAGGTTAATACGGATAGCTTAAAAGGTCGATTTTAAAAGCGACTAAATACTATATTCATATTATGACACAAGCATATTGCGTAAAATGCAAGGCGAAAAAAGAGATGAAAGGCGAAAAGGAGGTAAGTTTCAAAGCAAAGGGCGGAAAAAAGAGAAGTGCGTTGTCAGGAACTTGTCCCACATGCGGAACAAAGATGTTCAGGATAATGGGAAACAAGAAATAAGAGAAGGATTTAATTCAAAATAAATTAGCCCAAAGCCGTTCTTTACAGCTTTGGGTTATTTTATTGGCTTTTAATGATTTTTTTAAAAAACAAAAAGGCGACTTGGGTCATTTTAGGATTTATTTTGCTTTTGGATATTTTTGCCTGGAACACGGTTTACAGCTTAAACGCAAACGGGACAAAAACCCTTGAAGTGACTTTTTTTGACGTTGGCCAGGGCGATGCCATTTTTATTGAAACCCCCAATGGTCACCAGATTCTCATTGACGGCGGTCCAAACTCAAAGATCCTGGAGAAATTATCAAAAGAAATGCCTTTTTTTGACAGGTCGCTGGATTTGATAATTTTAACGCATCCGGAAAAAGACCATTTAACCGGACTTATTGACGTTTTAAAAAATTATCAGGTGGATAATATTTTTTGGACAGGGGTTGCTAGAGAAAGCGCCGAATGGAAGGAGTGGGACGAGTTGATTAAAAAAGAGGGAGCCAGAATCGAAATAGCCAGTTATGGGGATAGGATATTACTCGAAGAATCAGAGTCCGGCATGTTTTTTGACGTTTTATATCCTTCCGAAAGTTTGGAAGGGAAGAAGTTTGAGGAGAGTAATAATACTTCTGTAGTTTTGCGGCTGATTTTTGGAGAAACGTCTTTTTTATTTACGGGCGATATCGAAAAGCAAGCCGAAAAAGAACTGGTAGACAGGAATATTGATTCAGACGTGATTAAAATAGCGCATCATGGAAGCAAAACATCGAGTTCCGAAGAATTTATCGAAAAAGTTTCGCCCAAGATCGCAATAATAGAAGTTGGAAAGAATAGTTACGGTCATCCGAGCCAAGAGGTCTTGATGATATTGGAAAGATTTGGTATAAAAACTCTAACGACCGAAAAACAAGGAGATATAAAAATAATTAGCGAAGGCAATAAAATATATGAAAGAAATTAATTTTCCTCTCTTTAAGACAAAAGCGGAGAATCAATCTAAAGAATTTGATTTAACTGACGCAAAAGAGCGTCAGGCTTATTTTGAATATAAAGCCGGACCGGAAATCAAAAAGATCAGGGAGTATCTTAAAAATAAAACATTCGTCGCCTATCTTCTGGGAAAAAAGAACTCCGGAAAAGGCACTTATGCAAAAATGTTCAAAGAGATAGTCGATAAAGACAAGATAGAGCATTTTTCCATAGGAGACATGGTCAGGGAGTTTGACGAAGTCGTCCAAGACGAACAAAAAACAAAGGAGCTTATTTCCTTTTTGGAAGAAAACTACAGGGGCTATTTGCCATTGGAGGAAATAATAAAATCTCTTAAAAACAGAAGCACCAAAACCCTTTTGCCGTCAGAACTGATTTTGGCTTTAGTAAAAAGAGAGATAGCGAAAAAAGGCAAAAAAGCCCTTTTTATCGACGGATTTCCGAGAGACTTAGATCAGATTTCCTACTCTTTGTTTTTCAGAGATCTTATTGACTATAGGGACGACCCGGATATTTTTGTTTTAATCGACGTTCCGGAGTCCGTTATCGACGAAAGAATCAAATACAGACTGATTTGCCCTTTATGCAAAACATCAAGAAATCTGAAGCTCTTGGCAACAAAAGAAGTGGAATACGACGACAAAGAAAAAAGGTTTTCTCTCATCTGCGACAATTCCGACTGCAAGAAGGTAAAAATGGTTACCAAAGAAGGAGACGAGCTGGGAATAGGGCCGATAAAAGAAAGATTGGACAAGGACGGAAAACTTATAAAGCAGGCGTTTTCTTTATACGGCATTCCAAAAGTTCTCTTAAGAAACTCTGTTCCGGTGGACGAGGCAAAAGAGATTGTCGATGATTACGAAATAACGCCGGAATATGTCTATCAATGGGACAAAAAGGGGAAAAACGTCATAGTCAGCCAAAAACCATGGCAGATCTTGGACGACGAAAAAGTTCCATCATACAGTTTGATGCCTCCTCCTGTTGTGGTTTCTTTGATTAAGCAGATGGCAGGAGTGCTGAAGTTGAAATAAACTTGACTGCGGCCTTTACTGCGCGGTAAAATGAAAGTAGCCCTGCCCAACCCTTAACTAGATTCTGGACTATAAGTTTTTTATGGGAATCTAACATTTGCGTCAGTTGAGGCTGGCGCATGAGGATACCCACCTTGAATCAATTCCAAGATTCTATTTAAAGGAGACAGGGCTGTAAATTTAATGGTCGCCCTCTGCGACTATTTTTTAAAGAATGTCCAAAAAAGTATATTTATTTTTTACTTTCTTAATACCGGGATTCTTTTACGCCGGCTTTGCCAAAGCCGTTTGTCCTGTTTGCACCATTACCGTTTCTGCCGGAGTAGGATTTTGCCGCTGGCTTGGAATAGATGATTTGATTTCCGGACTCTGGGTAGGAGGAATGATCGTTTCTCTGATAATATGGACTTTAGATTGGCTGAATAAAAAGAATTTTAAAATCAAGTTTCAATGGATTTGGATAAGTGTTTTGTTCTATTTACTGACCCTGCTTCCTCTTTATTTTATGGGTGTTATCGGCCACCCCGAGAATAAGTTTTGGGGCATAGACAAAATACTTTTTAGCACCATAATAGGAAGCCTCCTCTTTTTAATCGGGGTTTGGCTGCACAAGTTTCTTAAAAACAAGAACCAAGGGAAATCTTTTTTCTCTTTTCAAAAAGTCGTTCTGCCGGTATCTTTGCTAATTATCGTAAGTTTAATTTTTCATTTCATAATCGGATGTCCGAAGTAAATAAAAAAGATGTAGAGAGTTTAATAAGGAAAGTGGAAGAAAGCAAAAAAAGCGGGCTTGATTTGTCTTCGGATGAAGATCTTTCGGTTGCCATAATGAATTTGATTTCAATAGAAGAACACTTTTTCTTTACCGGAGCCAAAACAGGGAAGGGGGAATATTACGATCTATTGTATAAGGCGAGAGAGATGCGGAAGGAGCTTCTTAAAAAAATAATTAAAGATTACGAAGGCGAGGTGTGGTGTATTTCAAAACACTTGTTGTCGGCCTCAATGAGATTGATGGAAGTAGGGACAAAACAGCTTTCTCAAGGAAAAAAGGCGGAAGCGGAGGATTTATTCTCCAAAGCCTATGACTTGTATTCTTTGTTTTGGGGGATAAACTTAAAACTCGTGGATGTAGGAGAGGTAAAAAAGATCGGTGACGATCAGCTGAATAAAAACGATAAGGAAAAAAGAGGTTTTCTGGGTAAGCTTGGAGAAGTGGTAAAAAGAGTGATCGACTGCTGCAAGGAATAGCCAAAGGAATTTTCCAAACAAAAACAGCCTCATGCCTTTCGGCGGGGCTGTTTTAATTTTAAATTCGGAGTGCCGGGAATTGAACCCGGATCGTACCCACCCCAAGGGTATATACTGCCGTTGTACTACACTCCGGACAAAGAAGGCTTTATTTCCTTTTTCCCAGCGCCTTAATGCATTTGGCGCAAGCCAAAACTCTTTTTCCGGAATCCAAACGCACCCATTGGAGATTCGGGTATTTTCTTCTTTTAATGGTTGGATTATATTTTCCCCTGAGCTTCTTCAGCTTCCAAACCATCATTGATTTTTTTTCGCAGATCGCGCATTGTCTTGCCATAAAATAAGTGTAAAGCGTAAAACGTAAAGTGTAAAGCGTTGAACTTTCTTTTTCTTCCGCCAGTTGGCGGATTTGCTTTCTTTATCACTTTATCAGGTTTTTTATTTTTTTCAAGTATGTTATATTAAATTCATCAATATGGATCTTGTAATTTTCAGTTTAATAATACTGCTTTTTTCCGTGATAATCCACGAAATCGCTCACGGCAGCGTTGCTTATTACCTGGGCGATTCCACGGCGAAATATCAGGGCAGGCTGACTTTGAATCCCTTAAAGCATTTGGATCCCTTCGGGTCTGTGATTTTGCCGTTGCTTTTGTTGTTGGCAACCGCGGGCGCGGGGCCGGTTTTCGGGTGGGCAAAGCCGGTACCGGTAAACCCGTATAATTTTCGAGACCAAAAATGGGGACAGTTAAAAGTTGCGATAGCCGGCCCGGCTGCAAACTTCTCGGTCGCCGTTTTTTTCGGTCTTTTGATAAGATTTCTGGATTTGCCAAGTTCCTTGTTTTACCTTTTCAGCATCGTCGTAGTTTATAATTTTTTATTGGGCATATTTAATCTTATTCCATTGCCTCCCCTTGACGGTTCTTGGGTTTTATTCGGATTGATAGGAAAAGAATCGTCCAAGATAAAAATCTTTCTTCAGCAGTACGGCATGGTTATTTTAATCGGAGTCGTATTTTTCGGATTGAGATGGGTGTATATGGGTGCGGTAATCCTTTATTATTTAGTTACCGGACAAAATATCATTGGTTGGAATTGACAGTTTTTTCATGATTTGCTATATTTTAATTTGAGCGCAAGGCGCTCGCTTAGTTTTTAAATTCTATGCCGACTATAAGACAGCTTGTAAAAAAAGGAAGAAGAAAATCCAAAGGCCATTCAAAGGCCCCGGCTTTGGGTTCGGGATTCAACGTTAAAAAGAACAGGCCGACGAAATATCCGTCGCCGTTTAAAAGAGGAGTTTGCCAGAAAGTTTTTACCACCACTCCCAAAAAACCGAATTCGGCCTTGAGAAAAGTAGCCAGAGTCCGACTTACCAATGGAATGGAAGTTACCGCCTACATTCCCGGAGAAGGGCATAATTTACAGGAGCATTCAATGGTGGTTATACGCGGCGGCAGGGTGAAAGATTTGCCCGGCGTAAGGTACCATGTCGTGAGGGGCATGCTGGACACAGCTGGTGTAGAAGGAAGAAAGCAGGGAAGAAGCAGATACGGAGCCAAAAAAGTCAAAAGCTAAAACAATCTTTTAAAACATAGTTTTACGATTATTTCATGGCAAGAAGAAAAATATCCAAACATCAAATAGCTTCCGATCCCATTTATGAAAGCGTGGAGGTTTCAAAGCTGGTAAACCAAATTATGAGGAAAGGAAAAAAGACCATAGCCAAGAAAATTGTCTACGGGGCTTTTAATATTATAAAAGAAAAAACAAAGAAAGAACCGTTGGAAGTCTTTAATCTTGCTTTGGAGAATGCCGCCCCGTTGATTGAAGTGAAGCCTAAAAGAGTCGGCGGAGCGACCTACCAGGTGCCGACGGAAGTCAGGGGCGAAAGAAGGGCCGCATTGGCGGTGCGCTGGATATTGAAAGGGGCCAAGTCGAAAAAAGGAAAGCCAATGGCAGAAAGGCTTGCCCAGGAATTGATGGATGCCGCGGCTAATACGGGTTGGGCCGTTAAAAAGAAAATTGATACTCACAGGATGGCTGAGGCTAATCGTGCTTTTGCCCATTTTGCCTGGTAAAACAATCTATGCCAAGAATTTATCCAATAGAAAGAATTCGTGATATCGGAATTATTGCTCATATCGACGCAGGCAAAACAACCGTTTCCGAAAGAATTCTCTTTTATACGGGGGTTTCTCACAAAATCGGCGAAGTCCACGAAGGCGCGGCGATTATGGACTGGATGGAGCAGGAGAGAAAAAGAGGAATTACGATTACTTCCGCCGCCACCACTTGTTTTTGGACGCCAAGGGGATTAGCCCGCGAAAAATCAAACGAATACAGAATAAACATCATCGATACTCCCGGTCACATTGATTTCACGGCCGAAGTTCAGAGGTCTCTGAGGGTTTTAGACGGGGCCGTGGTTGTTTTCGACGGCGTGTCCGGAGTGGAGCCGCAATCGGAAACCGTTTGGCATCAGGCCGATAAGTTTAAGGTGCCTAGAATATGCTTTATCAACAAATTGGACAGGATGGGCGCTTCTTTTGAAAACAGCTTGGATTCAATCTTCCAGAAACTCACTCCGAATGCAGTGGCTCTTCAAATACCTATCGGAAAGGAGGAAAATTTAAAAGGCCTTATTGATCTCATGCTGATGAAGGCCTTGATTTTTGAAGGGGATTTCGGCCAGGTGATCAAAGAGGAAGAAATCCCGTCAGATTTATTGGAAGAGGCAAAAGAGTGGCGAAAAAAAATGATAGAGAAGATCGTTGCCGAAGACGAAAAAATACTTGAAAAATATTTGGCGGGAGAAGAGATTCCGGTGGAGGATTTGAGAAAGACATTAAGAAAATCAGTTTTAAACTACAAATTGGTTCCGGTTTTCTGCGGTTCCGCTTTAAAGAATAAAGGGATTCAAACAGTGCTTGACGCTGTTTGTTATTATCTTCCCAATCCCATTGATCTTCCTCCAGTAAAAGGAATCGATCCAAAAACAGGAAACGAGACGGAAAGAAAAGCAGATGACTCGGAAAAATTCTCCGCGCTTGCCTTTAAAATCGCAGCCGATCCGTATGTCGGCACTTTGACTTTTTTCAGAGTTTATTCGGGGACGTTAACGACCGGTTCCTATGTTCTGAATTCCGTAACCGGAGAAAAAGAAAGAATCGGCCGGATGTTAAGAATGCATGCCAATGAGAGGGAAGAAGTTAAGGAAGTTTTTACAGGCGATATCGTTGCTACTGTTGGTTTGAAAAATACCAAAACCGGCAACACTCTTTGTGAAGAAAATAGCCCTATTATTCTTGAAAAGATTACTTTTCCAGAACCTGTCATATCTATTAGGATTGAACCTAAATCCAAAGCTGACCAGGAGAAAATGGGATTGTCCCTTAAGAGGTTGTCCGACGAAGATCCCACTTTTGTCGTAAAAGGCGACCTGGAAACAGGGGAAACGATTATCTCGGGCATGGGAGAGCTTCATCTTGAAATTATCGTTGACAGAATGAAGAGAGAGTTTAAGGTTGAAGCTTCTGTCGGCAGGCCTCAAGTCGCTTATAAAGAAACAGTTAAAGAAGAAGCCGAGGCGGAAGGAAAATACATCAGACAGTCAGGCGGCCGCGGCCAGTACGGTCATGCTCGCTTAAGAATAAAGCCCAAGGAAAGGGGCTCCGGTTTTGAATTTATCGATGAGATTAAGGGCGGAGCTATTCCTAAAGAGTTTATTCCGGCAATAGAAAAAGGAGTAAAAGAGGCTTTGGACAGGGGTATTTTAGCGGGTTACCCGGTGGTAGACGTAGAGGTGGTCTTGTTCGACGGTTCTTTCCACGAAGTCGATTCTTCGGAAAACGCCTTTAAAATTGCCGGTTCCATGGCCTTTCAGGCAGCTGCCAAAAAAGCAAAACCCATCTTGCTTGAGCCGGTTATGAAGCTGGAAGTTGTTATCCCTTCGGATTTCTTCGGAGATATTATTGGAGATCTTTCGGCAAGGCGCGGAAAAATAGAAGAGACGAAAGACAGATTGAATATGAAGGTTATTGACGCGAAGGCGCCATTGGCCGAAATGTTCGGCTATGCCACCACTATGAGGTCTTTGACGGAAGGAAGAGGCAACTTTACTATGGAGTTCGACCATTATGCCGAAGTGCCGTCAAATGTCGCCCAGGAGATTATTGAGGGAAAAAGGCGCTAAACTATTGACTGATTGCTCTTAAAGTTATATAAATAAAATTACGGAAAGCTTACAGGCCTAGTGTTGACGGGTCTTCGGGCTTTCAATGAAATAAATATATCAATTAAGGTTTACTAATTTATTGGAATCTGAATTGCGCAATCTGAAATCAAACACGTTCCGCATTTCATATTTCAAAAAGTATTAACAAAATATGGCAGAGAAAGAAAAATTTGAAAGGGGAAAACCCCACGTTAATGTCGGAACCATCGGTCACGTTGATCATGGCAAGACAACTTTAACCGCTTCAATCCTTCACGTTTTAAGTTTGAAGGGATTGAGGGCGACAGAGAGAAGCGTTGATCAGATCGACGCCGCTCCGGAAGAAAAAGCAAGAGGTCTTACTATTTCCGTTTCGCATCTGGAATACGAGTCGGACAAGAGGCATTACGCCCACATTGACTGTCCGGGACACGCCGATTACATCAAAAACATGATCACCGGCGCCGCTCAAATGGACGGAGCTATTTTAGTTGTTTCGGCCCCAGACGGCCCGATGCCTCAGACAAGAGAGCATATTTTGCTTGCGCGCCAGGTTGGCATTCCGTCAGTGGTCGTATTTTTAAATAAATGCGACATGGTGGATGATCCGGAAATTATAGATTTGGTTGAATCGGAGATAAGAGAGCTTTTGAATAAATACAGTTTCCCGGGCGACAAAACCCCTATAATCAGAGGATCTGCGTTAAAAGCCCTTGAAGCAAAATCAGTTGACGATGAGGCCGCAAAGCCGATCTTGGAACTCGTTAAAACGCTGGATGAATACATCCCGGAACCGGTCCGCGAAAAAGACAAGCCTTTCTTGATGGCTATCGAAGACGTCTTTTCTATCGAAGGCAGAGGTACGGTAGCTACCGGAAGAATTGAAAGAGGGGTCATAAAACCCAACGAAGAAGTTGAGTTGATCGGTATTAAACCAACCGCCAAAACCGTTGCCGTCAGCATAGAAATGTTTCAGAGGATTCTTGACGAAGGAATGGCAGGAGACAACGTCGGCATCTTACTCAGAGGTTTAAAGAAAGAAGACGTTGAAAGGGGTCAGGTGTTGGCAAAACCGGGAAGCGTTACTCCTCATACCGAATTTGAAACCGAGATTTACGTATTAACCAAGGAAGAAGGCGGCCGTCATACTCCTTTCTTCAAAGGATATAAACCTCAGTTCTACATTCGTACTACCGACGTGACGGGAGACGTGACCTTGCCGGAAGGGACAGAAATGGTAATGCCTGGCGATACGGTTAACTTAAAAGTTAAATTAATTGCTCCGGTTGCCCTTGAAGAAAAGCAGAGGTTTGCTATCAGAGAAGGCGGAAAAACAGTTGCTTCAGGAGTAGTTGTCAAAATCATTAATTAAAAAAACAGAATGTCAAATGGCAATTGCGTTTGACATTTTGATTTATTAACAACCGAATTTTCAGATGCCTCAAAAACAGAAAACAGTTGCAGAAGCGGTAAAACCAAAGCTCAGGATAAAGCTTAGGGCTTATGATTATAAGGTCATAGATAACTCAGCCAAGCAGATTGTCGAGACGGCTCTAAGATACGGCGCCGAAGTTTCAGGGCCGGTCCCTTTGCCGACGGAAATCCATAAATATACCGTAAACAGATCTTCTTTCGTGCATAAAGATGCCAGAGAGCAGTTTGAAATGAGGGTTCACAAAAGATTGATTGATATTTCTAGTCCGAATCCAGAGGTGATTGACGCCTTAATGAATTTGACGCTTCCCGCCGGAGTGGATATTGAGATCAAGGCCTAAAAGGTTATCTAACCAAATGTCCAAATTATCGGTTTTAAAAATATAATTTTAATTTTTAATAGTCGCGGTAAAAAGCCGGGCTATTGCCCGGTTTTCAGTTAATATGATGAAATTATTTCTTGGCAAGAAAATAGGGATGTCGCAGATTTTCGACGAGAAAGGAAATATGGTTCCGGTGACTTTGATTGAGGCGGGGACTTGCTATATAACCCAGATAAAAACAGAAGAAAAGGATGGATACGACAGTTTGCAGATTGGCTGCTTTGAAGCAAAAAAATTAACAAAACCGGAAGAAGGCCATTTAAAAAAGATAGACAAAAAACTTAGGTTTTTGAGAGAGTGCAGGGTGAAAAACAAGGAAGATTTGAAAGGTTTTAAGGAAGGAGACGCAATTGATATTTCCATTTTCAAGCAGGGACAGGTTGTTTCGGTTTCCGGGATTTCGAAAGGAAAAGGATTTGCCGGAGTGATCAAAAGATGGGGTTTTCATTCAAAGCCCGCAACTCACGGCCAAAAACACGAAGAAAGAGCTTTGGGGTCTGTAGGATCGCGTTTTCCCCAGCACGTAATTAAAGGAAAAAAAATGGCAGGCCACTTGGGTTCGGAAAGAGTCACGGTTAAAAACCTGAAAGTAGCCAAGGTTGACAAGGAAAACAATTTATTGGCCGTAGAAGGAGCAATCCCCGGGAGAAGAGGGGCGTTAATTGAAATCAGAGCGCAATAATTATGAAGGTTACAGTTTACAATCAACAAGGGAAAGAAACAGGTTCAACTTTTTTACCTAAAGAGATTTTTGAAGTTAAGGAAAACAGCGATTTGATTTACCAGATGGTTCGTTCCCAGATATCAAACAGGAGGCATTTGATAGCCAAGACCAAAGACAGGTCCGAAGTGAGGGGGGGAGGAAAAAAACCTTGGCGCCAGAAAGGCACGGGAAGAGCAAGGCACGGTTCGATACGTTCGCCATTATGGAAAGGCGGCGGAGTGACTTTCGGTCCGAGAACAGAAAGGGTATTTGACAGGAAAGTTCCCAAAAAGATGAGAAGAAAAGCGTTGTTTATGGTTCTTTCTGCCAAGGCAAAAGAAAATCTCGTATTGGTTTTGGACGATTTGAAGGTAGAAAAGCCAAAAACGAAAATAATGGCCGAGAGTTTTCAGAAGTTGTTTCTTAAAAAGGGCACTGGTTTGGTTTTATTGCCAAAGCACGATGACAACTTGTTTAAATCGATAAGAAACATCGACGGAATAAAGGTAATGCCGGCGAAAGATTTGAATATTTTAGAAGCCCTTTCTTATAAATACCTGATTATGCCTAAAGATTCGATAAAAGTAATTAAAGAAACGTTTTTAGAAAAATCCGAGAAATAAGATTTAACTATTTTTCAAGTTATGGCTTTATTAGACATATTCAAAAATAAAAACACCGAGGAAAAGAAAGAAAAAAAGGACAGGGTGCAAAAGGAAAAAAAGATCCAGGCTGTGAAACCGAAAAAAACCGAAAAGAAAGAAGAGGTGAAAATAGAACCCCGCAAGTCGAGGAAAAAGACCCCGGGCAGGGCTTACCATGTTCTGCAGCATCCCCACATTACGGAGAAAGCAACCGTTTTAACGGAAGAAAACAAATATGTTTTCGAGGTTTGGCCGAGAGCCAATAAATCGGAGATCGCAAAGACCGTCGAAGAAGTGTACGGCGTGGATGTGACGGGCGTAAGGATTATAAACATGAAAGGAAAGCAAAAAAGAATGGGCAAAACGCTGGGATGGAAAAAGGGCTACAAAAAAGCGATTATTGAAATAAAAGAAGGCCAAAAAATAGAGGTGTTGCCAAGATAATAATCAAACAATGAAAACGATATTAAGCAAAAAAGAACCGGAAAAGAAGTTGTTGCTGTCTTTAAAAGGTAGATTGGGAAGAGCCTCTTCCGGCAGGATAACCGTTCGCCACAAGGGCGGAGGGGTGAAAAAGATGTACAGGATAGTTGATTTTGGCGAAGAAAAAATGGAAATTCCGGCAAAAGTCGTTGCTTTGGAATACGATCCTTACAGGACCGCTTTTATCGCGCTTTTGGAATATGAAGACGGAGACAAGCGCTATGTGCTGGCACCGGATAACCTGAAAGTCGGAGATAAAATACTATGCAAGCAAGCCGCGGAAATTAAAATCGGAAACAGGATGGAATTGAGAAACATCCCCGTAGGCACGTCGGTTTACAATATTGAATTGGAGCTGAAAAGAGGAGGAAAAATAGTGAGATCGGCCGGGGCCTCAGCCAGAGTTTTGGCGCACGAAGGGGAGTATGCGAATGTGCAGATGCCCTCGGGAGAAATTCGGAGAATATTTCAGGGATGCTATGCCAGCATCGGAGCCGTCTCTTATCCCGAATGGAGGTACGTAAATATAGGGAAAGCGGGAAGATCGAGGCGCATGGGTATAAGGCCTACTGTCAGAGGTTCGGTAATGAATCCGGTGGACCACCCTCACGGCGGAGGAGAAGGAAGGACGACGATCGGGTTAAAATATCCGAAAACCCCCTGGGGAAAGCATGCCCTGGGCGTGAAAACGAGAGGGAGGAAATGGACCGACAAGTACATTCTTCAAAGAAGAAAAAAGAAAAAATAACAAAAATAGAAAATAATTTTTTATGCCAAAAAGTTCGAAAAAAGGTCTGTATATAGACGAAAATATCCTGAAAAAAATAAAGCAGTTAAAGCCGGGAGACAGAAAGGTAATTAAAACCTGGAGCAGGTCATGCGTGATTTCTCCCGAAATGGTTGGTTTTACTTTCGGCGTTCATAACGGCAAAGAGCATATTTCTGTTTTCGCGACGGAAGAAATGGTCGGACATAAGTTAGGAGAGTTTTCTCCTACCACTAAGTTCGTAAGACACGGAGGCAGGATGCAGAGGGAACTTGAACAGAAAGTGGTCGAGAAAGAAACAGCAGCCGTAAAAGCAGAAGTAAAGCCGGCTGAAGGAAAGAAATAATCAGGCAACAGGCAGACGAATAATTAAAAAACATGCAATTATCGGTAAAACTAAATTATTTAAGAATATCTCCGAGAAAAGTCCGTTTAGTCGCAGATCTGATCAGGGGAAAAAGGGTTGAAGAGGCCTCTACTATTTTGAATTTTACCGTAAATAAGTCTTCTAAGCCTCTTTTGAAGCTTTTGAATTCTGCCCTTGCCAACGCCCGCAACAATCTTAAAATAAGCACGGATAATTTATACATTTCAAAGATAACCGTTGACGAAGGACCGAAATACAAAAGATGGATGCCGAGGGCAAGAGGATCGGCTTATGAGATCCAGAAAAAAACATCACACGTGACTTTGATTTTAGACCAGGTCCCGGGGGAAAAAACAAAATTGAAAAAGAAAAAAACAGAAGAGTCGCCAAAGATGTCGGAGAAGACGGAAAAGCAGGAAGAAGTTCGGGAGGCAAAAGAAGGAGAAACGACAGCTATTGAAAAGACCAAGAAAGCGTTCAGGCCAAGGCCGGAAAGATCGAGGCCAAGGGCTCAGGGCAATAAAGGCATGAGGAGATTTTTTCAAAGGAAAGCAGTATAATTTATATTAAACGACAGATTATTATGGCTCATAAAGTTCACCCAAAAGCGTATAGAATAAAAGGAATAGCCGATTGGAGTTCCAGAGGGTTTTACAGAACCCCCGCCGTTTATTTGGAGGAAGATTTCAGGATTAGAGAGTTTCTGAAAGAAAAGATAGGGAAGATAGGCATAGAAAAAATCGATATCGAGAGATCGGCCGGAAAAATAAGCGTCATTATCTTCAGCGCCAGACCAGGCCTTATCATTGGCAGGGGGGGCGAAGGAATAGAGCTGTTGAAAAAATCTTTGGAGAAAAAAGTTTTGAGCAAAAAAGCCGTTCCCGTATACGTAAAGATTGCCTTAAAGAACGATGAAGTAAGGGATTTAAAAAAGAAAGGCCAAGGCGGCGTTGAGCTTAAGGCCGGTTCAAAAGAAAGAAAGGAAGTAAGGATAGAAATAAGGGAGATAAAAGATCCTTGGGCTTCAGCCAGCCTTGTCGCCCAATGGGTTGCCCAGCAGATTGAAAAAAGAGTCCCTTACAGAAAAGTTTTAAAGCAGGGGCTGGCCAAAGTTTCCGCCCATAAAGAAATTCAAGGGGTAAAGATAGAAGTGGCCGGAAGATTAAACGGCAACGAAATCGCCAGGAGGGAATGGTTGAAGTCAGGCCGTCTTCCTCTTCAGACTCTCCGTTCCGATATTGACTATATGCAGACGGAAGCATACTGTACTTATGGGGTGATCGGAGTAAAGGTTTGGATTTATAAAGGAGAGAAGTTTGATTAACCTTTGAAACATGTCTATATTAATGCCGAAAAAAGTAAAACACCGCAAATGGCACAAGGGGCTTCAGAAAGGAACCGAAAACAGGGCTACCGAGCTTGATTTTGGCAGTTACGGATTGAAAGCATTCGGAAGGAAAAAAGTGTCCGCGCGCCAGATTGAAGCAGCCAGGCGTACCATTATCAGGTATTTAAAGAAAGGAGGAAAGCTTTGGATCAGAATTTTCCCGGATAGGCCGGTGACCAAAAAGGGCACGGAAGTTCCGATGGGAGGCGGCAAGGGTTCGGTGGACCACTATGCTTTTTCGGTAAGGCCGGGCAGAATGATATTCGAGGTGGAAGGCATAACGGAGAAAGAAGCCAAAGAGGCTCTTAGAAAAGCAGCCGATAAGCTTCCGGTAAAGACAAAATTCGTTAAAAAAGAAGGGATATAAAAAAATGAAAGCGCAAGATTTCAATAAAAAAACAAAGGAAGATTTAAATCACGCCTTGAAAGAGAAAAGGGAAAAGTTATTCCAGCTAAAGTTTGACTTGGCTTCTGGCAAGATTAAAAATGTCAGAGAAATACGCCAGGTTAAAAAAGATATAGCCAGAATCCTTACGTTTTTAAAAAAACAGGATAAATAATAATTATGCCAAAAAGAAAATTAATCGGAAAAATCGTATCAAATAAAATGCAGAAAACCGTTGTTGTTGAAGTTGAAAGAATAAAATCGCATAAAAAATACAAAAAAAGATTTAAAGTCCACAAAAAATACAAAGCCCACGCGGAAAAAGAATATCAGATAGGAGACAAAGTCGTTATAGAAGAATGTCGGCCCATAAGCAAAGATAAAAAGTGGAAAGTTTTAAGCTAAAGATATGATTCAACCAAGAACAATGTTAAAAGTTGCAGATAATTCAGGAGCGAAGATACTTCAATGTATCAAGGTTTTGGGGGGTTCAAGAAGGCGGTATGCCGGAATGGGAGACATTATTGTCGGCGTGGTAAAAGACGCGGAGCCGAGAAGATTGGTAAAAAAGCACGATATAGTGAAAGCGGTTATCATAAGATTAAGAAAGGAGACAAAGAGAAAGGACGGTTCTTATATTCGTTTTGACGACAACGCAGTAGTTGTTTTGGATGCAGAGAAAGAACCAAAAGGGGGCAGGGTTTTCGGCCCGGTTGCCCGTGAATTGAAAGAAAAAGGATTTGAAAAAATAGCAAGTTTAGCCGAAGAGCTTATATAATATATTAAGAACAATCATGAAGATACGTAAAAACGACATAGTATTAATACTTTCAGGAAAAGACCGCGGCAAGAAAGGAAAAGTGATAGAATCTTTCCCAAAGGAAAGCAGGATTGTGGTTGAAGGTTTGAATTTGAGAAAAAAGCACGTAAGAGCCAAGAAATCCGGAGAAAAAGGCCAAATCGTGTCTTTGCCTGCTTCTATTAACGTTTCGAACGTGAAGATAATTTGCGGCAAGTGCGGCAAAGCGGCAAGGATAGGCGTTAAGGCGGAAGGGGGCAAGAAATACAGAATTTGTAAAAAATGCAAACAAGAGATATAAGATTAACGGAGGATAAAAATCAACAATGCAAAGATTATTAGAAAAATATAAAAAAGAAGTAGTTCCGGAAATGATGAAAAAGTTCGGCTACAAAAACTCGATGGCTGTTCCCAGAATCGTGAAGGTTGTTTTAAATACGGGGTTCGGAAAAATAGTTGCCGGGAAAACCGGAGACGAGCAGAAGAAGATCGGCTTGGCTATTTTGGAAGATTTAGGGGCTATTTCCGGGCAAAGGCCGTCTTTAAACTCTGCCAAGAAATCAATTGCCGGTTTTAAAGTTCGTCAGGGAACGGCAATAGGCGCCTCGGTTACCTTAAGAGGAAAGAAAATGTATGATTTTCTGGAAAGATTGATCAGTATAGCTCTTCCGAGATCAAGGGATTTCAGGGGCCTCAGTTCAAAGTCGTTCGATCAAAGGGGAAGTTTTTCTCTTGGGATAAAGGAGCATATTATTTTTCCGGAAGTTTCTCCCGAAAAGTCAAAGAACATCTTCGGGCTGGAGATCAGCGTAATGACTAGCGCCAAAACGAAAGAAGAGGGAATGAATTTATTGAAAGCGATGGAATTTCCCATAAAACAAAACAATTAATAACATGGCAACAAAAGCACAAATCGCAAAATCGTTAAGAAAGCCAAAGTTCAGCACGAGAATCGTACGACGCTGTTTTAAATGCGGCAGAAAGAGAGGGTACCTAAGGAAGTTCGGGCTGTGCAGGATTTGTTTTAGGGAAATGGCAAACAAGGGAGAGATTCCGGGAATTACAAAATCATCCTGGTAGAAAAGATTTAAACTTTAAACTATTATTATGCAAGATCCAATCAACGATATGTTCAATAGAATAAAGAATGCGCAAGCTGTCTTTCATCAGTCAGTTGAGATTCCTTTTTCTAAAAATAAATACGAAATAGCAAAGATTTTGGAGAAAGAAGGGTTCATCGGAAAGGTTGAAAAAAAGGGCAAGGACGTAGGAAAAGTGATTCTGGTTGATTTAAAATATGCGAAAACTCCTTATGCCGAGAACAAAAATCACGGGTTAAAGCCTTTGATTTCGGGGATAAAAAGAATTTCAAAGTCTGGCCAAAGGATTTATACAAAAAGAAGGAATATCAAGACGGTGCGCGGCGGTTACGGAATGGCTGTGCTTTCCACCCCGAAAGGTTTTATGGCAGATAAAGAGGCAAGAAAACAGAACCTGGGAGGAGAATTGATTTGTGAAATATGGTAGCAGCTCAATCGCCAATTACAAACTTATAATTTATATTTAAAGATCATTAATATGTCCAGAATAGGAAAAAAACCAATTTTAATACCGGATAAGGTGGAGGTGAAAGTAGAAGGCCAGACCATTTCAGTCAAAGGGCCCCTGGGGGAATTGAAAAAAGAGTTCCAGCCGGAGGTTAGGATTGAGGCGAAAGAAAAGAACGTATTTGTTTCTTCTTACAGAGAGACAAAAAGAACAAGTGCATTATGGGGTTTGACCAGGGCCTTAATTTTTAATATGGTTGAGGGAGTGACAAAAGGTTATTCGAAAAAACTTCAGATAGAAGGGGTCGGATACAAGGCAAGGATTGAAGGGAACGATTTGATATTGCAAATGGGTTTTTCCCATCCGGTGAAGATTCAACAGCCGGAGGGCATAAAATTTTTGGTTGAGAAAAATATTATAACTATTTCCGGACCAGACAAAGAGTTAGTGGGCCAGATCGCCGCAGAGATCAGGGCGGTTAAGCCGCCGGAGCCGTACAAAGGAAAGGGTATAAGGTACGTGGGAGAGGTGGTAAGAAGGAAAGCGGGTAAGAAAGTCGTGGCCGCTGGCAGTTAATTTAAAAATAAAACATGCTGAAAAAACATATCAAAAGATGTAGACGGCACAAAAGGGTGCGTTCAAAAATAATAGGGGATAAAAACAGACCCCGTCTTTGCGTTTTCAGGTCGTCAAACCATGTTTATGCTCAGCTTATTGACGACGAAAGCGGAAATACTTTGGTTTCGGTAGGCTTTAAGGATTTGCCCAAGAAAGAGAAAAGCATTAATGAAGAAGGGAAGTCTTTAACGGGGAAAATAGCGAAATCTTACGAGCTTGGAAAACTGATTGCAAAGAAAGCGATCGAGAAAAAAATAGAAAAAGTTGTTTTCGACCGCGGAGGTTATAAATACCACGGCAGGGTTAAGGCATTGGCCGAAGGAGCAAGGGAGCAAGGCTTAAAATTTTAAATCATTCTTTGACCGGCGCGCTATAAACGCAAGGTCAAAATTAAACAAATGATGAGAGAAAAAAATTCAAGATATCAAAGAACAAAAGTAAAAGAAGAGTTTGAATCGAAGGTTTTGGATTTATCCCGCGTATCGAGAATGACCGGCGGCGGCAGAAGGTTTAAGTTTAGGGCGATAGTGGTGGTCGGAGACCAAAAAAGCAGAGTTGGATTGGGGATAGCCAAAGGAGCTGACGTGGCCCAGGCAGTTGAAAAAGCCACGAGGGCCGCAAAAAGAAACCTGATTGAAGTTCCGATTATCAACGAAACCATACCGCATCAGTCGGAAGCGAAGTTCTGTGCGGCCAGGATACTGCTTAAACCCCAGTCAAAGGGACGCGGTCTGGTGGCAGGAGGTACGGTTAGGGTCATCTGCAGTTTGGCCGGCATAAAAAACATTTCTTCAAAAGTTTTAAGCAGGACGATGAATAAGTTGACCAATGCCATGGCAACGATAGAGGCTTTAAAAAACCTCAGAATATCAAAATAAAAAGCCTTTAAATTATGCAATTACATCAATTAAAACCGATTCATAAACCGAAGAAAAGAAAAAGAGTTGGCCGCGGAGGAAAACACGGCACTTATTCCGGACGGGGACAAAAAGGCCAGAAATCAAGAGCAGGAAGAAAGTTTCAGCCGGTTATAAGAGAGCTCATTAAGAAGTATCCAAAACTGAAAGGATACCGTTCTAGGGTGATACAAAAAGATATCATCGCGGTCGAGCTCGACAAAGTGGTCAAGAATTTCAACGAGTCGGAAATTGTTTCTCCGAAGACATTGCTCAACAAGGGAATAATCGGTAGAATGAAGGGGAAAATGCCCAAGGTTAAGATTTTGGGCAAAAGCGAACTGAAAAAGAAGCTGATTTTTGAGAATTGCCGAGCATCGAAGTCGGCCAAAGAGGCGATAATAAAAGCAGGAGGAAGGATAAACTAAAACCATAATATGTGGTATCAGAAAATAGCTCAAATTTTTAAAATACCGGATCTCAGAAACAGGATTCTTTTCGTTCTGGGCGTATTTGCCGTTTTCAGGTTAATGGCCAATATTCCCATGCCGGGCATAAACGCGGAAAACCTGAGAGAGTTTTTCAATCAGTTTCAAGTCTTCGGCCTTCTTAACGTCTTTACCGGCGGAGCTTTGGATAAATTTTCAATAGTGATGTTGGGCTTGGGCCCTTACATCACGGCCACCATTATTTTGCAGCTTTTAACGATGATCTTTCCCCAGTTGGAAAAACTGTACAAGGAAGAAGGGGAAGCCGGCCGCCAAAAGTTTAACCAGTATGGCAGGATTCTTACCATTCCTTTGGCTATACTTCAGGGATATACCATGCTGCAGCTGTTTTCGCGCCAGCAAGTTATCAGCGGCCTTACGCCGTCTTTAATGATAACCTCTCTTTTAACCATAACTGCTGGTACCATGGTTTTAATGTGGCTTGGAGAGCTGATTACGGAGAAGGGAATCGGAAACGGAGTTTCGCTGTTGATTTTTGCGGGCATTATCGCTGATTTTCCGGCCAACATCAGACAAATGATTTTAAGCTGGGATCCGTCGCAGATTCCTTCTTATCTTTTGTTTTTTGCGATGGCGTTGGTTATTATCGCTGGCGTTGTTTTAATAACCGAAGGAAGGAGAAACATCCCCATATCTTATGCAAAAAGAGTGAGGGGTTCGAAGATGTACGGCGGAGTTTCCACTTATCTTCCGTTGAATATCAATCCTGCCGGAGTCATTCCTATCATATTCGCTTTGTCGATTTTGCTTATTCCCGGAATGGTCGCCAACTTTTTAGCGGGATCGGGCGGTTTTATCGGGAGCGTTGCGGGAGGCATAGGGGATTTTTTGAAAAACCCCGTAACATACGGCATTTCATATTTTACATTGGTTATAGCTTTTACCTATTTTTACACCGCGGTTACGTTTGATCCGAAAGCCATAGCCGGAAACCTTCAGAAAATGGGAGGATTCGTGCCCGGGATCAGGCCCGGCGATTCAACCGTCCATTTCCTTCGCTATATCTTAAACCGAGTATTGTTGATCGGCGCCCTGTTTTTGGGATTTATCGCGGTGATGCCTTCCATTGTCGGGGGAATTACGGAAATTACGGTCTTTAATTTTTTGATAGGCGGCACCTCCCTGCTGATAGTAGTGAGCGTTGTTTTGGAAACAATGAAGCAGATAAAAGCCCAGCTTCAAATGAGGGAGTACGAGACTTTTTAAATTCCAGTCGTTATAAAGCTTTTTAAAATCAAATTATGAGAAAACAAGCCATTATTCTTATTGGCCCTCCCGGAGCGGGCAAGGGCACGCAAGCCGAGCTTTTAGCTGATAAGCTTGGCCTTTACCATTTCGAGACCAGCAGGATCTTGGAACAGAAGTTTAAGGGAGCGGACAGTTTGCCTCCCGATTCCAAAGAAAGGATCGTTAAGGTTGGCAACGAAGAATACGATATGTCAAAAGAGCTTGAAATCTGGAAAACCGGCCGTCTTTGCAGTCCGCCCTTCGTGGTTTTTTTGGTAAAGGAGAAAATAAAGGAGCTGTTTTCCCAGGATAAAAGTTTGGTTTTTTCCGGTTCTCCCAGAACTCTTTTTGAAGGAAAGGAGCTGGCTCCTTTTTTGAAAGACCTTTACGGTCCGGAAAACGTCAGCGTAATTTCGATTAACATTAGCCCGGAGGCGACAATATTCAGAAATTCTCACAGGAGAATCTGCGAATTGATGCGCCATTCCATTTTGTATTCAAAAGAAACCGAAAAGTTGTCAATGTGCCCTTTAGACGGGTCAAAGCTGGTAAGAAGAGAAGGTTTGGACGATCCAGAAACGATAAAAGTCAGGTTAAAAGAGTACAAGGAAAGAACGCTTCCCTTGATAGAATATTTAGAAACAGAGAACCTAAAGATGATAAAAATAAAAGGAGAACAGTCGGTGTCCGACGTTTTTAAAGATATTTTAAAAGAAATAGAGTAAAAGAATGATAACCATAAAATCAGCCAAAGAAATTACTGTTATGAAAAAGGGCGGAAAGATATTGGCTAAAATAATGAAAGAAGTCGAAAGAGCCGTAAAACCGGGAGTAACAACCGAACATTTAAACAAGGTCGCTCGAGACCTTGTTTTTAAGTATGGAGCAAAGCCTTCCTTTGAAAATTACATGGGCTTTCCGGCGACTCTCTGTACGTCGGTCAACGAGGTGATAGTACACGGCGTTCCCGGGGGGGTGAAATTAAAAGAAGGAGATATAGTTTCTTTGGATTTAGGCGTTATTTATCAGGGTTATCACGCCGATATGGCAATTACGGTTCCAGTGGGCAAAGTGTCGCCAGAAGCCCTAAAACTCATAAAAACGGCAGAAGAATCGCTCAAAAGAGGTATAAAAGAGGCAAGGCCGGGGAAGAAATTTTCCGATATAGGCAGGGCGGTCCAGGAGTACGTTGAGGCGGAGGGTTTCGGAGTTGTGCGCGAGCTGTGCGGTCATGGAATAGGAAAGAAGCTGCACGAAGACCCCCAGATTATAAACTACTTCAAGGAAGGAGAAGGAGAAGAAGTTATAAAGGAGGGAATGGTTTTTTGTATAGAGCCGATGATTACAATAGGCGATTGGCGTATTAAAAAAGCGGAAGACAACTACGGGTATAAAACAAAAGATAACTCTTTGGCAGCTCATTTTGAGCATACGATCGCCATAAACAAATCAGGTCCAAAAGTTTTGACAGATATTTAAGTTATCCACAGGAAGGCTTTTCATAGACTTTTAAAAATTATAGAATAGAAAAACAGTTAAAAATTGTTGAAAAAATGAAACTTAACATAAGAAACAAAAGATTTATCATATTTTTTGTTGTTTTAGTATTGATTTTGGTTGCTGGAGGAGCTTTTTGGAAGATAAGGAAGTATTATGATAAGAATAACATAGAAAAAATTATGAAGATGATATCGAATTATACTCTAGAATATACTTCTGAAGGAAAAATTTTAAAGAGCAAAGACGAATATATCAGTTTTAAAATCCCGAGCGACTGGACTTTAAAAACAGAAGATAAATATCTTTCATCTCCAATAATTTTAAGTCCAGATCTTTTTAAGAATTATAAAGATGGTAAAGAAAAAAATATTTTTAATTCTCAAGAAGGATGCTTAATAATATGCGGAGTAGATAATGAAAGTTCGAATTTAGAAGATTTAAAAGAAAGTATTAAAAAAGGAACAGATCTTGCTGGTTTAAGTTTGGAAACAAAATTTGAAAACACAAAGGTTGGTAATTATGATGCCATAAGGAGCGAATTGGTTAATACAACATTCGGTTATAGTAACGGTTTATTTATTTCTATTAATAATAAAATATACGGATTTGAGATTTATTCGGGAGAAAAATATTACGAAAAATGTTCTAAAGAGTTTGATGATTTTTTGAGCACGATTTCAATTAAAAAATAGTCCTTTTTGTTTTTTAGCTCTTTTATTTTTTTGTTCTTTTGAGTAATAGTTCTTTAATAAATAAAAAAGAAAACTTAATAAGTCTTTTAAAAACTGTATAGAATTTTAAAATTAACCCTATGGAAAGGCGTTTTTTCTCTATTTTTTTGCTATCTTTTATAGTAGGTTTTTTGATTTTGCCAAAAATTTCCTTAGCAGAAGTTAACTTTTCTAATAATGAAGTAAAAATAATACTGGGTTCGATTAATCAACAGCCGTTAAGTTGGGAACGTCAAAACATTATTGCCTCTTCTATTTACGGAGGATCAGCCAGGCAAGGGGCATTAATTGTTTTAAGGGGCGCCGTGATGACAGATGAATTTAATTATGCATTTACAGACATTCCCAAAAACATACTAAAAGAACTTATAATAAAAGGAGCTTCTTTGTTGATGCTGCCGGGAGGAGATCAACTAGTACCGGCGCTTTTGACAAAAATAGAACAAGAATCTGTAAAAGTCGCGCTTGAAATCATAAAAGAATGGTTATCGCAAAACGAAATTAGGGTAGCTAGTGGTATTTTAAATAAATATAAATACACTTCTTATAGCGGAAACAAACAAAGCACCGTCTTTGGTTACAGTATTGCCTACCACCCTGTAGCCGAAAAAGGGGGCGATTTTTTAATTGAAATTTATTCTCCTGGATATATTGAGCCTCCAAATTCTAATGGGAGTTCATTAATATACGGCACTTATTGGGAAATAGAAGACTGGTTAAAGGCTGGTAATACGCGGTTAGATCCTTTTGTGGTAAGAATTAAGGGAAGGGTTTCGGGCGATGAAAAAAGCGGTTATTTATGGGATCAGTCTTCTTTTTCAGTAGAAGTTAATTTTAACGAACCAATACCGGAATTCAACTTTAAAGAGCCAAGCTTTTTAGATAAATTAGAAAGTTATTTGGAGAACACAAGAACGACACTAGATATAGGAATAGGCGGGTTAACGGATTTTGCTGGAAAGATTATTCAGATAATCAGAGACATAACAGGAACTACCTTGGGGAAAATAAACTCGATTTTCTCCGATTTTGGCCTTTTTAGGGCGACAGTAGGAGAAGATTTATTACCAAGAGAGAATTCGGGATTGGATTTTTCTCAAATTGATATTAATAGCTTAATATCCAGAACAGAGGAGGCAGTAAGCGAAGGAGAAAAAATAAATAAAATAACCGAGGAATTAGGCGGCATTTCGACGCAAGATTCTGGTGTACAGAACGCGAAAACGACCTTAGAAGAAATGCAAGAAACAATAGATGATATAGCAGAGAGAATAGACGTATTAAGCAGGCAAATTTCGGAATTAACTGGAAGCCCGCAACAAGACCAGGGCGATGAAGAAGGTGAGGAGGATGAAGACGAAGAGATTGAACATAAAGAGGTGGCGGACGATGGAAATCAACATACGGAAACAATTGTTAATACCGGAGGCGGAGGGACGGTTGTAGTAAATTACTGCGAGAAGACAGCAGTCGTCCAGCCAGCCAGAAACAAGGTTATTATTAATGAGGTTGCCTGGATGGGAACAATTGCTTCTTCTAACGATGAATGGATTGAATTGAAAAATATCACGGGGGAGCCAATTAACCTTTCTGGCTGGCAGCTTTTGGATAAAGACAGGCAAGTAAAAATAGTTTTTGGCAATACAAGCAGTATTTCGGCAAACGGGTTTAATCTTTTAGAGAGAACCGATGACACCTCGGTTCCTGGTGTATCCGCCGATTATATCTATACGGGCATATTAAACGATACTAACGAGGCTTTGTATCTTTTTGACAATAATTGCCAATTACAAGACGAAGTGAAAGCCGATCCCGATTGGGCAGGAGGAAATAAATCAGATAAAAAGACAATAGAGAGAGGGTTGGATTTAAGTTGGCACACTTATAACGGAGATGGAGTTAATGGGATTTTTGGGACCCCAAGATTAGAAAACAGTCAGCCGGTTGTGCCGGTTCCTAACTTTCAAATTGTTTTTGACGTACAGCCTTTTCAAAATTCTCTTTCTTTTATAGTTCCGTTTCAGATAAGCGTTGCCACGTCGAACGAAGGAGCAGCTAGCTCTAACTTAGCTGGTTTTGTATTTAGATGGAAAGAAGAAGACGAGGAATGGCAGGAAGAGCAGTATCAAGAAATAGACGGGGCGCCGGATTTTTATAACGGAGAAAAGATATTCATCGGAGACGGAGAAAAGACATATTATTTTCAAATCAAAGCGAAAAATTTAGCGGGAGAAGAGAGTAATTGGCTGCCGGATCCCGCGATAGCGACAACAATTTCCTTGATAGAAACGTCTGTTGTTATAAACGAGATTCAGCTGGGCGACAACGAGTTTGTTGAACTTTACAACTCTACGGATCAGGATATCAATGTTTCCAGCTGGTATTTTTCTTACTATTCGACAACTCTGAATCAAGACGGAAACCCGAAATACGATTGGAATAATCCTTATAGAAATAAGCCGTTTTCGGAATCAGTTAAAACGATTATTCCTGCAAAAGGATATTATCTTATAGGATTTAAAGGTTATCCTGAAAGCGGTGGAAGCCCTAGTGCCGACTGGCAGCCGTATTCAAGCTCTCAACTGGGAGATAATAACGGTTCTGTGGTTATATTTCTTTGGAATCCTGAGGAAAAAACGCCAGAGGAGGCAGAACAAGGAAAAATAGACGCTGTTGGCTGGGGCGATGCTTATATTAAAGAGGGTAATGCCATATCTAGTGTTCCTTCTTTAGGAAAATCCTTAATAAGGAAACAGGGCGTTCAACCCGGGAGTTGTCAGGATACGGATAACAACGAAACAGATTTTGAAATAGGCGATTCAACTCCGACAAATTCTATTCCTTTGCCAGTTTTTGACGGATCGTCCTGGCCAATGTATAAGGGTAACCCTCAGCGTAACGGGCAAAGCACTTATTCAGGTCCAAGTTCTACACCCAGTATATGGTGGATATACGCCGAAGAGAGTGATCCAGATAATTCTGCCTATAATCATCTTTATACGTCGCCTATCATCGATTCTTCTGGAAATATTTACAGCTCGGCCACTTTTCCTGCCGCAAAACAGGGTGTTATTTCTTTGAGTTCCAGTGGCGTTAAAAACTGGTTTGACGGAATAAGCGTGGGTAGGCCATTGGCGCCAAAAGAGGGTGGCGGAGTAAAAGAAGATAATTCTGTGTATGAGGCAGTCAGTCTAGATGGCACAATTTATAAAGGGATTGGCAATATGCTTTTTGCAACCGACGCTTCTGGAATGGAAAAATGGCACAGAACTTTTGATTTTATAATGCCAGAAGAAGAGCCGTGCGCGCCTGGAATTCCCTCTGTTACGCCACCAGTTGTAGGAGGAGACGGGATGATTTATGTGGTTGTAGCCGGTACGACCTGTAATACTTTTGGCGATGGGGAAGATTATCTTTATGTTATTTCTTCGGGAAACGACATTGTATGGGAAGTAAATCTTGGAGGATATAACAGTACGCCTCCTGTTGTATCTTCGCAGGGGATGGTTTATATAGTTAACTTGTTTTACGGAAAATATGCTTGGGGGCCAAGCGGATATTTAAAAGCAGTTTCGGGCGGAGAGATAAAATGGACAGTTAGATTGTGGTCGGAAATTTCTCCAATTTTTGTTTCTACGTTGTTAACCGATTCCGGAGGTAACGTGTATTTGGCGGTAGATAAAACGGTTTTTGCTTTTGATGCGGATGGCAATGAATTGTGGAATTTATATCTTGATGGCACGCCGCGCGATTGGAACGTTACAGAAGTGGGTTTAGCGCTTTCTTCCGACGGAGTTTTATATCTTTCAGGGCGAGGAGCGATCGTGGCGATAAGATAAGCATAATTGACAGCATCTATTATGGAAATATATTAATAGGTAAAACGAAATACTTGCCTTACTAACAAGACCACGGTATAAATCTTTTTTACTAAACCTAATAAACGGTTGATTCAATTAACTTCCAAAATATTTGGGATCAATAAATACCGGAGCGGTCGCTAACGGCGGCCGCTTTCTCTTTTAAGCTTTTGCGGCAATTAGTGAGGGGTGTTTTATTTAATCCGTTTTTTAGGTATCATTGAACAAAAGAGCGTCAATCTTTATTGCTTATGATAATCGGAGGACTGCAAAAAATAACGTTGATTGATTATCCCGGCAAAATAGCCGCCACTGTTTTTCTTGCAGGTTGCAATTTTAGATGCCCATGGTGCTATTCGTCGGAATTGGTTTTGCCGGAGAAAATAAAGTTGCAGCCGGAAATCAAGAAGAAGGATTTTTTCGAATTCTTAAAGTCAAAAAAAGGTTTTTTGGAGGGCGTGGTTATTTGCGGAGGAGAGCCGTGCCTAAACAAAGATTTAGAAGGATTCATCAAGAAAATCAAAGAATTGGAATATTCGGTAAAGATTGATACCAACGGGTCGCATCCGGATTTTTTAAGGCGCTTGGTCGGGAAAAAACTTGTGGACTACGTTGCTATGGATATTAAAGCGCCGAAAGAAAAATACCGGGAAGCGGTAGGAGGAAGAGTTAATCTGAAGAACATAAAGGAAAGCGTCGATTTTTTAAAAGAGAACAGGGTGGATTATGAATTTCGTACAACCGTGATTCCAAAGATTATCGAAAAGAAAGACGTTTTAAAAATCGTTGAATGGATTTCCGGGGCTAAAAAATATTATCTTCAAACCTTTAAACCGGAGAAGAACTTAAATCAGAAATTCGGAAAATTAAAGCCGTACTCCAAAGAATATCTTTTGGAGATCCAAAAGACAATATCGCCGTTTTTTGAAATTTGCAAGATAAGGTAAATTTCAATGAGTAAATCAAAAATATTCCTCTTTCTGTGTGCTTTTTTTATTGGGGGGATATTTATAAGTTCCTTTTTTAGGTTTCCCCGGCTGCTTTGGTTGGGGTTTTTAGCTATCGGGATTTTGCTGTCTTTCGTGCTGTCGGAATATAAAAAAACAGTCGTAATCGGTCTTTGCATCGTTTCTTTCTTATTTGGCGTTTTTCGGTACCAAACAGCGGAGTTAAAGGCCGAAGGAAGCGAAATTAAAGAATATAACGATACCGAAAAAGAGTTAGTTGTATGGGGAGTTGTTTCTGCCGAGCCGGAAGTTAAGGAGAATAGCATAAAGTACGTGATAAAAACGGATTTTTTGGATGACGGCCAGAAAGAAGCTGCAACTTCCGGAAATCTTCTTGTTGTTTCGGGAAAATATCCTGAATATCATTATTGCGACAGGCTTAAAATTACAGGGGAGCTGGAATCGCCGGTGGAAATCGATGGATTTGACTATGAAGGTTATTTAAAAAAAGAGGGGATATACTCTACGGTTGGTTTTTCTAAAATTGAGTTAGTTGCTAAAGATTCTTGCAGCGGTTTTATTTCAAAGATATACAAGTTTGTTTTGTTTTTAAAACAACAATCCAGAAAAACTATAAATAAAAACCTTTCTCCACCCGGTAGTTCCATTGTAAGCGCAATGATATTGGGAGATAAGGGGGCGATATCGGCAAATCTAAGGGACAAGCTAAGTTCTGCTGGCGTTAGTCATATAGTAGCGGTTTCCGGCATGCACATCGTTATTTTAATGGCGATTTTGACGCCATTGCTTTTCGGACTGGGTTTGTGGCGAAGACAGGTCTTTTATTTTTCCGTAGCCATAATTTTCTTTTATATTACAATGATCGGACTTCAGCCATCCGCTGTCAGGGCTGGCGTAATGGGCGGGATGCTTCTTTTGGGAGAAAAATTAGGCAGGCAATCGGGCGGATTCCGCCCTGTTGTCATTGTCGCGTCTTTAATGCTTTTGGCTAATCCTTTTTTATTGATGAAGGACGTTGGATTCCAGCTTTCTTTCTTGGCGGTAACGGGGATAATGTACCTTGGGCCTGTTTTTCGGCGATGGCTCGGGTTTCTGCTTCGGGATAAAGTCGTAGGACTGAAAACTATACTAGCAACGACTCTTTCCGCTCAGATTTTTACCCTTCCTATTTTAGTTTATAATTTTGGAAAAATATCTTTGGCAGCGCCGGCCGCCAACATTTTGATCCTGCCGATCGTTTCTTGGATAATGATTTTTGGTTTTCTTCTGGTGATTGCAGGGTTTGTTTTTGGTTTTTTTGCCTGGTTTTTTTCCATTCCTTGTTGGTTTCTCTTAACTTATTTGATATGGGTAGTGGACTTTTTTTCCAAACCCTGGGCATCAAAGATTATAGAAGATGTCCACTGGTCCTGGCTCGTAGTTTCTTATTCAATTATCGGAGCCGGGTCTTTTTGGCTTGCAAGAAAAGACAGGTTAAAATTTCTGAATTATTAGGGTATAATGAAGCAATATGAAAAAACCCAAAAAAAATAGCCGTGCTTTGAAAAATAGTGCTTGGGTTGTTGCGGTTGATATGGGGTATGGCCACCAGAGGACGGCTTTTCCGTTGAAGGATTGTGCTTTTGGAAAAAAGGTTATCAATGCCAATAACTACGATGCCATTTCGCTGAAAGACAGAAAAATCTGGAACTCGACAAGGGTTTTTTATGAATTTATTTCCGATTTCAAAAAAATCCCTTTAATCGGTAATTTCGTTTTTTATCTTTTTGATAAATTTCAGCAGATCCCGGCCTTTTATCCCGAAAGAGATTTGTCCAAACCGACAATTTCTTTAAGAAAGATTTTTTCTCTGATTAAGCAGGGGTGGGGCAAAGACCTAATATTAAAATTAAGCAAGAATCCCTATCCCTTGATTTCAACTTTTTTTACGCCGGCTTTTATGGCCGAATTTTTTCATTATCCCGGAAAGATTTACTGCGTGATTTGCGACGCTGATGTCTCCAGGGCCTGGGCTCCCCTGAATCCGAAAAGAAGCAAGATTATATATTTTGCTCCCAATTCTTGGGTTGTGGACAGACTGGCTTTGTATGGAGTCAAAAAGAAAAACATCTTTCTCACGGGCTATCCTCTGCCTCAAGAAATTATCGGTACGGAAAAGATGGAGATCTTAAAAAGGGACGTAGCCAGCCGCCTGCTGAATCTTGATCCCGAAAAGAAATATTTAAAGATGTACGAGCCGTTGATTAAAAAATATGTGGGAAAACTGCCCTCAAAGCCGAACCATCCTCTTACGATATTGTTTTCTATAGGAGGAGCCGGAGCCCAAAAAGAAATCGTGGCCAGTTTTCTTAAAAGCCTTTCTTTAAAGATCAGAAAACAGGAAATTAAAGTGATTATCTCCGCCGGGACAAAAGCGAAAGTCAGGGACTATTTTTTGAAAAAAATAAAAAAGCTCGGCTTGGTAAGCGAATTAAACAAGGGCATTGAATTGGTCTTTGACGAAAAGACAGATAGCTATTTTGCGAAGTTTAACCAGGCGCTTAAAAAAACCGATATTCTTTGGACGAAACCTTCGGAACTTTCTTTCTATGCCGCCCTTGGAATTCCCATTATTATTGCTCCATCGATCGGTTCGCAAGAAGATCTAAACAGAAAGTGGCTTTTGAAAATAGGGGCTGGCGTTATACAGGAAAATCCAAACTACGCCGACCAATGGATTTATGATTATCTAAAAAGCGGCAGATTTGCCGAGGCCGCCATGGAAGGACTCGTTGAAATAGAAAAAATGGGTACTTTTAATATCAAGAAAATATGCTCCGGCGCTCTTTTAAAATAGTCCTTCTTTCCATTTTAATTGTTTTGGCTGCCGCGTTTTTTATTTATAACAAAGGAAGGACCTTTGTTTTTGAAAACGGACAATCTCCGTCTTCTTCGGACGACGGGCTCAAACAAATCTTGGGCGGGCTGACCTTGGAGCAAAAAATAGGGCAATTGTTTATAATCGGTTTCGACGGCAAGGTTTTGGATTCAAAGATAGAAAAGCTAATAAAAGAATTGCATCCTGGCGGAGTACTTCTGCTCGGAAAAAACATTGAAAACGCCGAACAATTAAGTTTTTTGATAGACTCTCTTCAAGAGATTGCCAAAGAAGATACGGGGCTGCTCTTGTTGATTGCGGTTGACCAAGAGGGCGGAGTCGTTTCGCGGATCGATTGGGCCGAAAAAACCGCTCAATCTGAAATCGAAAATAAAGAACAAGCTTACTTAATAGGCAAAAGCAGGGGCTCTGATCTTAAGGGTTTGGGCATCAATTTGAACTTGGCCCCCCTTTTGGATCAAACTTTTTCAGGCGACTTTATTTCCGACAGATCTTTTAAAAAGGGTTTTGAAGATACCGGAGAAATCGCTTCTTTTTTAATAAAAGGGCAAAGAGATTCGGGGATTTTCTCTTGCATTAAACACTTTCCGGGATACGGAGGAATTTATTTCAATCCCGAAGACGATTTGGCAACCCTGGATAGTCTGCCGGATATTTCTTCTTTTGAAAAAGCGGGCGGCGCCTTCCCGGAAATGGTGATGGTTTCCAATGTTATATACAAAGAGATCGAAAAAGATGTCCCTTTTTCTTTTTCTCAAAAATCAGTTCAACTTTTGAAAGAAAAAATTAAGGGAGATTATCTCGTAGTGTCAGACGACCTTTCCCAGTATTCTTTACTCAATAATTTTTCATTAAAAGAAATCGTTTCTTCGCCCATCAAAAGTGGCGTGGATATGTTGATTTTCTCTGATTGGAGAATGTCTCCCGAGAAAGGCGTGGCTGCCCTGAAAGAGGCGGTTATGAACAGCGATCTTTCCGAAGGGATTATCAACGATAAAGTGTTAAAGGTGATCGAATTAAAAGGAAAGCTGAAATAAAAAAAGAAATGCTTAAAAAACTTTTTATATCTTTCATAATATTTTTAACGATATTTTTGTTGGCTTTTGCAATATGTTTTTTAGTGAGGTTTTCGGAAAAGCCGGGAAGCGCCACTTTCGGAGTTAACTTTTCCCAGAAACACGCCCAGAACCTCGGTTTAGACTGGAAAGACGCTTATTTGGCTTTATTGGACGAATTGAAAGTTAAGAAAATCAGATTGGCCGTGTATTGGGATTTGATTGAGAAAAAAGAGGGGGAATATGATTTTGGCGATTTGGACTGGCAGATAGAGGAAGCCGGAAAAAGAGGAGCAGAAATTATTTTGGCCATGGGAATGAAGACCCCTCGCTGGCCGGAGTGTCATTTTCCCGAATGGACGGTTGGCCTGGATAAGGAAAAAAGACAAGAAAAGGTTTTGAGTCTTCTTCAAGAAATCGTTTTAAGGTATAGAGACAAAGATTCAATATGGGTTTGGCAGGTGGAAAATGAGCCGTTTTTCCCGTTTGGAGAGTGTCCGCCGTTTGACGATGATTTTTTAAAAGAAGAGATCAACTTGGTGAAGCTTTTAGATTTAGGGTCAAAACCTATTTTGATGTCAGACAGCGGAGAATGGTCTTTTTGGATAAAACCGGCTAAACTGGGAGATATAGTCGGGGTCACGATGTATAAAAAAGTTTGGGTCGAGCAGTGGGGCTTCTATTTTAATTATTTTTTTCCATCAGTATTTTATCAGAGGAGGGCCGAACTGATTAAAAGATTTTTCGGCAAGGACGTGATCTGTGTAGAGCTTCAAGCGGAACCATGGGGCCCAAAGCTTTTATATGATATAATGCCAGAAGAGCAGAAAAAAACGATGGACTTGGAAAGATTTAAAAAGAACATTGAATTCGCCAGAAAGACAGGGCTTGATACTTTTTATTTATGGGGAGGGGAGTGGTGGTATTGGATGAAAGAGAAGCAGAATCAGCCGGAAATCTGGGAAGAAGCAAAAAAATTATTCTAAATTTCAACAATTATGCTGTCAATCATCATTCCGACCCTTAATGAAGAAGAGGGAATAGCCAAGGTTATTTGTTCCATTCCTGAGGAAATCAGAAAAAAATCAGAAATTATCGTGGTTGACGTTTCAACGGATTGTACTCCGATCATTGCCGAGAGGTTGGGAGCGAAAGTGATAAAAATGGACAAAAGAGGAAAGGGCAGGCAAATGCGGGAAGCGGCCGCCAAAAGCAAAGGCGGAGTATTGATATTTTTGGATGGCGACGGCACTGATCCTCCCCAATATATCCCTAAACTATTGGAAGAACTGAAAGAAGCCGACCTCGTTTTAGGGTGCAGGAGCATGAAAGAATTTGAAACAGACGACAAAGGAATGAGGATGGTTTTTAAAATCTACGGTTTTTTTATAAAGCCCATATTTCAGTTGATAGGTTTTGATGCTCCGGATCCCTTGGCCGGTTTCAGGGCTATCCGAAGAAAGAGTTGGGAAAAATTAAATCTGGAAAGCGATGATTTTAAAATAGAAACAGAGATGAATATAAAGGCGATGAGGAATGGGTTCGTAGTAAAGAACGTGGCCATCCCTCACTTAAAAAGATGCGGCGGGGGATTAAAGGCAAGTAAGCTTACTCACAATCCCGAGCAATGGTTTGAAATCTCAAAGCTTTTCTTAAAATATTTTAGAGAGGAAAAGTTGAAATCAAAAATAAAAAGCTTGGAATCAAAAACGAAAACAAAGCTTAAGGTTTGATAAAATGTATGTTGAGTATTGTTATCCCAACTTTAAACGAAGAGAAGTATCTTCCTTTGTTGCTAAAATCGATTAAAAAACAGGGCCTTAAAAGCCGTGAAATTATTATTGCCGATGCCGGCTCAGAAGACAAAACCCTGGGCATTGCAAGAGAATATAAATGTAAGATTGTTCCGGGCGGGTTGCCGGCAAAGGGAAGAAACCAGGGGGCAAAAATAGCAAAAGGAGATTTACTGCTGTTTTTAGATGCCGATATTATTCTTCCGGAGAACTTTTTAAGCAAGGCCCTGGAAGAGTTTAACAGTAGGCATTTAGACATTGCCGCTTTTCGTTTGTTTCCCGTCAGGGAGAACAAATTTAAGCATTTTCTTTTCAACACTTTTTACAACGTGCCAATCATGCTTTTAGAAAAGATCTTGCCTCATGCCGCAACCGGCATTTTAATAAAGGGGAGTATCTTTAAAAAATTAAATGGTTATAATGAAGATATTAAGCTCGCAGAAGATCATGACTTGTCGAGAAGGGCGAAAAAAATCGGGAAATACGGAATAATAAAGTCTACAAGAATTTTTATCTCCGAAAGAAGATTTAGAAAAGACGGATGGATCAGGACGGCCCTAAGATATCTGCTGTGCGAATTATATATGGTTTTTATAGGCCCCGTGAAGTCGGATATGTTTCAGTATGATTTTAACCACTATTCAAAAGATAACGGTCATTCTGCTTTTTTAAATTTTATTCTCATAAGCAAAAAAAAATGATAAAGTAAAAACTCTATGGGTTTATACGAATTACCAAAATTTAATTTCTTTTCTGATACGAAAGATTCTTCCTTTTTTGGACTAGGAGGGCGAAACATGAGGCCGATTGCCGCCGTTATTTTTATTTCTTGCATTCTTGGGTTTTTATCAGGATCTATCGCCGGGTTTTATTTTTACTATCAAACCAAGAATTATATAAAAAGCTTGAACCTGGTTTCAATCCCCCTAAACGAAACGTCGGGAGAATATACTCCCCAAACTTCCCAGGAGGAAGCGATTATAAAGGCAGTAAAAGAAGTTTCTCCGGCCGTGGTAAGTATCGTTATTTCAAAAGACGTTCCGATAATAGAAGAATATTTCTATAACCCTTTTGAAGAATTTTTCGGTCCCTTGGGTCCCCAAATACAAGTTCCCCAATATCGCCAAAAAGGGACCCAGAAGCAAGAAATCGGGGGAGGAAGCGGGGTTATCGTATCTACCGAAGGAATAATTATGACCAATAAACACGTTGTCTCGGACACCGAGGCGGAATACACCGTTTTTACCAATGACGGCAAAAAGTTTCTTGCAAAGGTTTTAGCGAGAGATCCGTTGCAGGACATCGCTATTTTAAAGATAGAACAGGAAAAACTGGTCAAAGAGGACGGTCAGGCTATCCTTAAACCTTTTCCCGTGGCAAAACTGGGAGATTCCGACAACCTACAGATAGGTCAGACGGTTATCGCCATAGGCAATGCCTTGGGAGAGTTCAGAAACACTGTTTCTGTCGGCGTAATTTCCGGATTAGGGAGAACAATTACGGCCTCTTCTGGAGGAATGGTGGAAACATTGGAGGACATTATTCAGACAGACGCCGCGATAAACAAAGGGAACTCAGGCGGACCTCTCCTTAATCTTAAGGGGGAAATAATCGGAATTAACACGGCTACGGCCATAGACGCCCAAAGCATCGGATTTACAATACCGATAAACAGCGCTAAAAAAGGAATTGAGCAAGTAAAAGCCATAGGAAAAATCGTTTATCCTTTTTTAGGAATCCGCTATATCATAGTCAACGAGAAGGTAAAACAAGACAGAGACTTATCTGTCGATTACGGGGCCTTAATTATTGCGGGAGAGCAAGGAGAGCCGGCGGTAACCAAAGACTCTGCCGCGGACAAGGCCGGGCTGAAAGAAAAAGACATCATATTGGAGTTCGGAGGGAAAAAGATAAACCAGGACAATTCTTTGGCGAAGATTATCAGGAAGTACAGTCCGGGTGATAAGGTGAGATTGAGGGTTTTGAGCGGAGGAAAAGAAAAAACAATACAAATTGTTTTGGACGAGAGAAGCGACGAATCCTGATTTGACATTTTTATTAATTGCTGATAATAATAAAGTATCATGAAAGCTTACACCAACCCCAGCAGAAACTATTGGTTTTATTTCTTCTTTACCACTTTTAAGAAAGGGGCTGGTTTGAGTCTTTAAGACAAACATAACAAACAATAGGATGGCCCCTTTCGAAAAAAGGGGTTTTTTATTTAGTTCTTTCAAAAAAGAAAAGGAGGCGGATGATGGATGACTTAAAACCCGTTTCGGGCACGAAGGTAAGAAACAAAAAAGATAACAGAATAGGGGTGGTTGTGCCGGATTTGTTCGGGCTTTGCAGTAACGGGTCCGTTATGGTCGAATACGACCGGACCCATAATCTGGAAGCAACGCCTTGCCAAGATTTGGAGGCGGTCGGGAAAGTTAATGTTGCTTCTGACGGCGGAAACTGCTCTGTGTGTTTTTTTTGCAGAGGCAAAGCTTGTCTAAGGTACACTGAACCGGGATTAAGAATGCTTTATGTTAATGCCGGCACTAAAGGCAAGAGTATACCTGTGCGGATTTATCCTGATTGCAGATCCTCTTCTTAGGTTTAAAAAGCGGTCAAAAGACCGCTTTTTTTCTATTGATTTATAGTAAAAAATGTGATAAAGAATAATTATGAATGGTGCTAATTTTACTCATAAAGCCCAAGAAGCCCTGTTAACAGCTCAATCAATCGCTCAGGAAAAAGGCCAACAGCAAGTTGATGCTTTGCATCTTCTTTTAGCTTTACTTTCCCAAGAGGAAAGCGTGGTTTTAACTTTATTCAATAGATTGGGTGTTGATATAGAAAATTTGAAAAAGAAGGTTCAGGGGGCTCTTAATAAAATCCCCCTAATTAGCGTACCTCAATCTTTCGGCCAGTTTTATTTAACTCAGGATTTGGCAAAGGTTCTTGAAAAAGCAAGACAGGAAGCAATGAAAATGGGCGACGAGTTTCTTTCGGTAGAGCATTTATTGTTAGGATTGCTTGATTCTCAAACCAAAGCCAGAGAAATTATGGATAAGGCGAGTTTTTTAAAGAGCGGCAGCGCGGGTACTTTGGAGGTGGGAAAGTTGGATTATGAAACGGCTCTTAAAAACTTGGCCCAGATAAGAGGAGGGGAAAGAATCACGGATCCCGAGCCGGAATCAAAATATCAGGTTATTGAAAAGTATACCAGAAACTTAACAAATCTAGCCAGGCAGGGAAAGCTTGATCCTGTAATCGGAAGAGAAAATGAAATTCGCAGGTTGATGCAGGTTCTTTCCAGAAGAACTAAAAATAATCCGGTATTGATCGGTGAAGCGGGAGTTGGAAAAACGGCAATAGTGGAAGGGTTGGCGCAAAGGATCAACAATGGAGACGTGCCCGAAAGCCTGAAAGACAAAGAGATTATTGCCCTGGATTTAGGGTCTTTGGTAGCTGGGACAAAATATCGCGGTGAGTTTGAGGATAGGGTAAGAGCACTCCTAAAAGAAGTCAACAGGGCGGCGGGGAGGTACATTATTTTTATTGACGAGCTTCATACTTTGGTCGGGGCAGGCGCGGCCGAAGGCGCAATCGACGCCTCGAATCTTTTGAAGCCGGCCTTGGCAAGAGGAGAGTTGAGGGCCATCGGAGCCACCACTCTTAAAGAGTATCAGAAATATATTGAAAAAGATCCGGCCTTGGAGAGAAGATTTCAGCCGATTTACGTCAAAGAACCGTCTGTTGGCGATACAGTTGATATTTTAAGAGGAATCAAGGAAAAATACGAAGTTCACCACGGGCTTCGTATAAAGGATTCCGCGATCGTTGCCGCAGCCGAGCTTGCTTCAAGGTATATTACCGATCGTTTTCTTCCAGATAAAGCGGTTGATTTGATGGATGAAGCAATGTCTACCCTGCGGTTGGAGATTGAATCGCAGCCAACCGAACTGGACGAAGTTAAAAGAGAAATCCAAAAAATTGAAATAGAAAAAGAAGCGATAAAAAGAGAAGAAGGGGGCAAAAAAAGACTGCCAGCCCTCAATAGGGCATTAGCCGATCTTAAAGAAGAAGCCGCGGCGTTTGAATTAAGATGGAAAACGGAAAAAGATCTTATTCAAAAAATCAGGAATCTGAAAAAGAAAATCGATAGTCTTTCTTTTGAGTCGGAAACCGCGCAGAGAGAAGCCAATTTGCAGAAAGTGGCCGAAATAAAATACGGGAAGATTCCGGAGCTGCTTAAAGAGATAAGGAGAGCAGAAAAGGATTTGATAAAAATTCAAAAAGACAACCCGATTTTAAAAGAAGAAATAGAGGAGGAAGACGTGGCCAAGGTTGTTTCAAAATGGACGGGTATTCCCTTGATGCGCCTGATTGAAGAAGAGGCTAGAAAGTTGGAAAAGATGGAGGCCGTTATTTCAAAGAGGGTAATCGGGCAAAAAGAGGCGATTGTCGCAATTTCTAATGCTGTCAGGCGGTCTCGAGCCGGCATTTCGGAGGAAAACAGGCCTTTGGGCTCTTTCATGTTTTTGGGGCCGACTGGAGTTGGAAAAACCGAAACAGCCAGGGCTCTGGCGGAATTTCTGTTTAACGACGAAAACGCGCTTGTTCGTTTGGATATGTCAGAATATATGGAAAAACACACTGTTTCCAAAATGATAGGGTCGCCTCCGGGTTATGTCGGTTATGATGAAGGAGGGCAGCTTACGGAAAAAATCCGCAGAAGGCCTTACAGCGTAATTTTGCTGGACGAGATTGAGAAAGCCCATCCAGATGTCTTTAACGTTTTTCTTCAGATATTGGAAGACGGAAGATTAACCGATGCCAAAGGGAGAGTAGCTTCTTTTAAAAACGCCATATTGATTATGACTTCGAACGTGGGGTCAGAATATATAGCCAAGATGGGCTCTTTGGGCTTTTTGGGGGAAAAGCAGGAATCTGAAAGGAGAAGCTTAAAAGAAAAAGTGATGGAATCGCTGAGGGAAAACTTTCGTCCGGAGTTTATAAACAGAATTGACGAGATTATCATATTCGATTATCTCGGGAGGGAGGAAATCAAGAAAATAGTCGAGCTTGAGTTAAAAAAAGTTGCCGAGAGGCTGGCCGGAAAGAAAATTAAGATAAGGGTTTCGGAAAAGACAAAAGAATTTTTGGTAAAACACGGCTTTGATTCCAACTTGGGAGCAAGGCCATTAAAGAGAGTGATCCAAAGAGAACTTCTCGATCCGCTGGCGCTAAAAATAGTGGGGGGATTGGTAAAGGAAGGAGATGAGATTAGGGTTGATATAGAGGGCGGAAAAGTCGCGATCAAATCCCCGAGCAGATTGGTTAAAAAATAAAATGCTGAAAAACATCTTAAAAATAATCGCCGTCTTTTTTCTGGGGGCGATAGGAGGAATTTTCGCCGACCAAATCTTGTGGCCGTATTTTATCGAAAGACCCCTTTTTTACAAATATCGCTTGGAGCAGGCGCCGGTTTACGTTACGGAAAGAAAAGAGATTGTTATTCAGGAAAATACCGCTTTGCAGAATGCTTTTGACAAAGTTGAAAAATCGGTTGCGGGCGTCAGGACAACCACAAAAGCCGGTAAAACAATAGACGGATCGGGCCTTGTCGTAACTTCGGACGGTTTGGTTGTTACCCTGGCGGACTTGGTTCCAAAGGGCGAAAGCTACGCTTTTTTTCTCAACGGAGCGAGTCCGAGTTACCAGATTCTCAAAAGAGATTTAGAAAATAACCTGGCTTTAGTCAAGATGGATTTAAACAGAATCCCTACGGCCGGTTTTGTCGATTTGGGAAAATTAAGGCCGGGTCAAAGAGTTTTTTCCGTAGGCGTGGCATTTGAGGAAAACGATCCTTATAAAATAATTGAAGAGGGGATTATCAGGGCGATTAATGAAAATTCTATCAATACGAGCATAACGGCCGGCAGTGTCATAAAGGGCAGTGCCTTATTTGATATAGAGGGCAATGTCATGGGAATCTATACGGTCGGTTCGGGCGGAAAAGCTTCTGTCATTTCTATTGAAAAAATAAAGGAATTCGTCGGGTTTTGATCGTTTAACGGGCGGATGCCGGGAAGAATGGTGCGGCTAAGCAATAAGGTCGCTTTTTTTTATTCACCATTTATTGTACAATAATATAATAACTATTCAGGCTTTAATATTTTCTTATTATATATGTATTTATCAGTAATCATTCCAGCATACAACGAGGAAAGGCGTCTTCCCAAAACCTTGTTTGACGTTGACCAATATCTCAAAAAGCAGCCTTACAAATACGAAATCATAGTTGTAAACGACGGATCCAAAGACAAGACGGCCGAGGTCGTCAACGGATTGAAGACGAAGATAGCGGGCCTAAAACTGATTGATAATAAAGAAAATCACGGCAAAGGGTTTGTGGTAAAACAGGGCTTACTGGCGGCTGAAGGAGAATACAGATTGTTTATGGATGCTGACAATTCAACCTCGGTTAATCAGGTAGAAAAGATGCTTCCTTTTTTTAAAGAGGGTTTTGATATTGTGATTGGATCTCGTGACGTAAAAGGCGCCGTACTCGCCAATCCTCAGCCGTTTATCAGAAGATTTGTCGGAAACATTTTTAATCTGATGGTGCAATCGGTTGTCGGTCTTTGGGGCATCTGGGATACACAGTGCGGATTTAAAGCGCTTTCTCACAGAGCCGCCAGAGAAATTATGCCGAGATGCCGGATAGACAGATGGGCTTTTGATCCAGAGATTTTGGCCGTTGGCAGAAAACTGGGATACAAGATTAAAGAAGTGCCGGTTGTCTGGGTGAACGACGCCGAAAGCAAGGTAAAACTCCGGTCAACAATAAAAATGGCATTGGATTTATTCGTAATAAGCTGCAACTTATTAATAGGAAGATACAATAAATAGTTTTTAACTTTCAATGGCTGCCAAAAAATTTCCATCAGAATTAAGAATGGACATAGTAAGCAACGATTGGGTGGTTATTGCCACGGGTCGCGCCAGAAGGCCGGAAACTTTTAAAAAAGAAAAAAGGATACGAAAAGAAACTCCGAAAAAGGATTGTCCTTTTTGTAATGTCGTGGATCAGGAAAAACCAAGCTTGATAATAGTAAATGGCGAGAAGGTTGGTTCTTGGAAAGAGATTCCCAAAAACTGGACAACGATTGTTTTCCCCAACAAATACCCGGCTTTTATCGATGGAGTGGAAGACACAAACGAGAGGTTTGAAGGGCCTTTGTACAAGGTTATGAACGCCGTGGGTTTTCACGAAGTGGTTGTCACAAAAGACCATAAAAAACAAATAGCGGATTTTAAACCGGAGCAGGTAAAAGAGCTTTTCGACGCCTATCAGGAAAGATATCTCGATATGATGAACGAGAGGCATGTTAACCACATTTCTATTTTTCATAATCACGGTCCCTCGGCCGGAGCTTCTATTGCTCATCCGCATTCGCAGATTATAACGACCCCTCTGATTGATACCGATTTAAGGGGTGCCCTTGGAAACGCCGAGCATTATTTTAGAGATCATCAAAAGTGCGTCTATTGCGAGATGAACGAATGGGAGAAAAGATCCGGACAAAGAATCGTTTTTGAAAACGAGGATTTTTTGGTTGTTTGTCCGTTTGCCTCCAAAACCGCTTTTCAGGTTATCGTTACCCCCAAGAAACACTTGCCTTATTTTGAAAGAATAACGGAAAAAGAAAAGTGGGGGTTGGCCGAAGCGTTTCAGACGACTATCAAAAAAATACACAAAGCGTTAAACGACCCCGATTATAATTTTTATCTTCATACCGCTCCCTGCGACGGAAAAAATCACGAATATTACCATTGGCACTGGACCATCTTGCCTAAAACTTCCACCTGGGCCGGTTTTGAAATCGGCACAAGGATGGAAATATCTACAATTGAGCCGGAAAAGGCAGCTGAATATCTAAGAAAGCAATAGTTTTTTAAAAGAGCGCGAACTTTAAATAATATGGCAAAAAAACAAAAAGAAGGTTTTACGGTGATTGAATTGTTATTAGTGATTGCCATTATCGGCCTTTTGTCGTCCATTGTTTTGGTGGCCACAAGAGGCGTAAGAGAAAAAGCCGAAATTACCAATGTTATCCAGTTTGATGCCAGTGTTTATCATTCTCTTGCCGCTTATGCAGTGGGAGTTTGGAACACCGACGAGGGTGAATTTTCTACTTGTGTTCCCGTAGATCCGGCTTTTCCTCAACAGATTGATATTTGCGACAGTTCCGGAAACAACAATCATGGTTTTTTAATTGGCAGCGCATGGAGCAACGATACTCCAACCAACAAGGGATATTCATTAAATTTTGCAGGATGGGATTTTGTTGATTTCGGCGACAAGAGAAATTTTGATATGACCGACTCCGTGACTGTTTCCGTTTGGGTAAAACTGGATCAACTGCCGGGAGATTTGGGCTTCAACGAGGCTGTTTTTGCCAAAGAAGGGAATTACAAAGTAGATGTTTGTACCAGTGTTACGGGCCCATGCAGCTTGGAGAACGGTGTCAGATTTTTAACTAGTGATAACTGGGGAGGTAATATAATAAGTTCGACATCGGCTTTAGTGGTCGGAAAATGGTATCACATAGTGGCCTCTTTCGGAAAGGGTAAAAAAAGCTTATATATAAACGGCAAAATCGAATCTTCTAGTTCGGCTACCGCCATGAATCCTTATCTTTTCGGCAACCTTCACCTAACAGCGGCTTGCTATGATGACGGCTCCGCCGAGTTTAACATTTTCAACGATCCTCTTTTTGGCAATCTTGACGACATCCGCCTTTATAAAGAAACTTTAAATGCATTCCAGGTCCGACGGCTCTACGTTGAGGGCGCAAAAGAGCATGAATTACTGGTAAATAACTAACACAAGCAATGAAAAAAAACACAAAGGGTTTCACGGTTATCGAGCTTTTGTTAGTAGTTGCCATTATCGGCCTTTTGTCGTCCATTGTTTTGGTGGCCACAAGAGGGGTGCAACAAAACGCCAGGATCGTCGCTCTTATGCAGTTTAGCGCCGGGATAAATCATCAGTTGAGGAGCGGGATAATAGGCGAGTGGAAATTTGAAAATAGCCCTATCGACAGTTCTGGCAACGGGAACGTTAGTACTTGGTCGGGCGCGGGTGCTTATCTTCCAAGCGCTTCTTCCGAGCTGGGCATGGCGGGGTCTTTTACGGGCTCAAATCATGTTTCTGTCGCCAATTCAAGTATTTTGGCTGTTAAGCAGTCAATCACAATAGAGGCCTGGATAAAACCAACCTTTACGACGAGCCATCAAATGATAGTAGGAAAGTATAACTACTATTTATATTTAAGTTATAACGGGCAGTACAGGCCTTATTTTTCTTTAGAAGACGCCGGGGATTGCGCCGCTCCTACATATACTTCGGTAAAAAACGGAGAATGGCATCATATCGTAGGAACATATAATGGTTCTGAAATAAAACTTTTTGTTGATGCAAAAGAAGTTTGTAAGACCAATGCTACGGGGGAAATAACTGCCAATACTTGGAACTTAGGCATAGGCAGTTGGTTCGGGAACATGCCAACGTATCGGTTTAGGGGCCTGATAGACGAGGTTAGGATATATGCGGAAGGCTTATCTTCCGCAGAGATATATAAGCACTATGCGGAGGGAGTTGAAAAAAGGGGATTGGTGTTAAAAAAATAGTATGGCGAAAAAACACGTTAAAGCTTTCACGGTAATAGAGTTATTGTTGGTTATTGCCATCATCGGCTTATTGTCGTCCATTGTTTTAGTGGCGACCAAAGGAATAAGAGAAAAGGCGCAAGTCGCCAGTTTTTTTCAATACGATGCGACCATAAAGCACACGTTGGGAGCGGATATTGTCGGCGAGTGGCTGCTTGACGAAGGGTCTGGCGTTACAGCTAAAGACAGTTCGGGTAGTGGGAATGATTTAACTGTTAATCCAAGTTGGGCGCAATGGGAAAGTTCTTCGGCTGCTCCAGAGTTAAAAGGCGCGATAAAAGCCATTAATTCCAATCTTGGGGTATACAAGACAACTATCCCGGCAAGCAGTCCTCTTAACTTAGGAGGAGGAAGCTTTACAATCAGCTGTTGGGTAAAAACAATGATTTATACTAGCGGCCCCCATCGTTTTTTTATCTTTAGCATCACCAACGGATCGTACTATTTGGGCAAAGATACTTCTAATCGGGCCATTCTTTACGTCGGTGGTGTCGGCACTACGGCTGACGCCACAACGTTACTAACAGAAGGGGAATGGTCTTTTGTAGTCGGAACATACGACCAAGACCAGAACAAAGCCGCAATTTATATAAACGGAGATAAAGTAAAAGAGCAAACGCTTACTCCGACCATTTGGCAGAAGGGGACAACGACGGGTACGGCCAGGATTGGATATGCGGCCATCAACAATTCTTTCGATCAGGTTCGTGTCTATAGTGAAAAATTATCTTCTGCTCAAATTTACAATCTTTATGTCGAAGGCGTCCAAACGCACGGCTTATTAACTGAAAAATAATTTTATGAAAAATCTAATTGTAGCAAACTGGAAAATGAATCCAGGAACAGTCAAAGATGCGGAGAATCTTTTTGATTCCCTGAAAAAAGAAATAAAGGAAGTAAAAGAAGTAGAGGCAGTTGTTTGCCCGCCCTTCGTTTATCTATCGGGTTTAAAATCAAAAGCCGATAACGTAAAAATAGGGGGTCAGAATTGTTTTTGGGAAGAAAAAGGAGCTTATACCGGCGAAGTTTCTTTTTTAATGCTGAAGGATCTTGGATGCAGCTATGTTATTGTCGGCCATTCGGAGAGAAGGAAATATTTTTCTGAAACAAACGAAACGGTAAACAAAAAAATAAAAGCCGTACTTAAAGCCGGCCTTAATCCCATTTTCTGCATAGGAGAAACCCAGGAAGAGAGAAGCGCCGGGAAAACCGAAGTTATTTTAAAACAGCAGATTATTTCCGGATTGGGAGGCATAAAAGACAACGAAGTTTCCAACAGCCTTGCCATTGCTTATGAGCCGGTCTGGGCGATTGGCACTGGCAATCCTTGCGATACCGCGGAAGCCAAAAAGGTAAAGGATTTTATTCTTGGCCTTATTTCGGAGGTCTATGGTGAGGCAGTATCAAAAAAAATAAGGATTCTCTACGGAGGGAGCGTTAATGGCAAGAACGCCAGAAGCTACATTAAAGAGGCGGAATTGCAGGGTCTTCTTGTCGGAGGAGCTTCTTTGGATGCCGAAGAATTTGCCGAAATAGTAAGGTCAACAATTTAATAAGAGTAAGAATTGGAAAATCAAACCTTTCAACGCTCTTCTTATTCAGATTGTCCTTTGTTATTTTTGTAAAATTTACTATAATTAATGAATAGAAGCATTAAAGCTAAATTATGAACAAAAATTCAGGTATAAAATATAATAGGAACAGTAGATACGAATCGCCGGGTTTTCGTGTTTCTAATTTTTCTGCCAAAATAACCATAACACTGCCTTTGCGGTGTTTTTTATTTTAAAAGCGAGCAAACCACCTTTTTTTATCAATGAGAATAATTTTGACCAAAAAAAAATTTACTTTTCCGATAATTTTCTTCACTGTTTTATTATTATCTTGCACGTTAACGCAGAAAGTTTTTGCGGATACGCATACGTGGACTGGCGCCAGCAGTAATTTATGGAATGTCGCCGGAAATTGGGACGTGGGTATTCCGGAGGAAAATGACGATCTTGTGTTTCCCAGTGGTGCTTCAAATCTTTCGACTAGTAATAATATATCCGCCGGCACTGTATTTAATTCCATTACTATTGAAGCGGGAGGTTACACGTTAGCCGGGAATTCCGTTTCCGTTACCACAAGCGTTACTGACAGCGTCGGTTCTGGCAGCAACACGATAAGTTTGGTTATTGGCGGCACCTGCGATTTTGTTAAGTCGGGCGCTGGAACGCTAACTTTGTCGGGCTTAAATACTTACAGTGGCACTACTACTATTAGCAACGGAACGGTAAACACCACAAAAATCGTGGTCTCTGGGGGCAATAGCAATTTAGGAAACGCTGGCTCTCCCGTAGTATTGGGCGATGCAATCAATGAAGGAACTTTGGTCTACAGCGGAGCCGATGCCACCTATATAAGGGGCTTTACCGTAAATGCGGGCGGAGGAGAAATGGATTTTACTCGAGATGGATATCTTCTTATTATATCAACCGTCGATATAGCCACCGACGGACCTCTTACAATAGGCGGCGCTGGCCAGACCAGGGTTACAAGTGTTATATCCGGCGCAGGCAGTCTGATTAAATCGGATGGTGGTATTCTTAGGCTTTATGGCGCAAACACATTTTCAGGCGGATTTACTCTTAATAGCGGCAATTTTTATATCGGTAATGCTTCGGCAATAGGCACGGGCACTTTTACTATAAATGGAGGATATTTTGACAATTTGGTTAGTGGCAACATTACTCTTTCGGGCAACAACGTCCAAATCTGGAATAATGATTTTACATTTGGAGGAGCAAATTATAACCTTAGTTTAGGTACTGGAGCAGTAACCATGACCACGGATATTACGATAAACGTTGGTAGTGTTGGCACCCTTACTGTGGGTGGCGTAATTAGTGGTGATTTCACCCTTACTAAAACGGGCACTGGCGCTGTTACTTTAACGGGGCTGAATACTTATTCTGGCGTTACAACAATGAACGGAGGAACTCTTAGGCTTTCAGGAGCAAGTGCAGCTACAGGCGGTGTGGTTCATAATGGAGGTATATTATGCATCAATCATGCTTCGGGTTTGGGCACGGGCACGCTTACCATAAATAGCGGAAGCCTTGAGAATACTTCGGGTGGCGCTGTTACGGTAGCTAATAACGTCCAGATTTGGAACGGTGATTTTACGTGGAAAGGTGAATATTACGCCCTTAATCTAGGAGCCGGTCCGATTACCCTTGGCGCGGATGTCACGGTGACCGTCAACAACGTTGTCGCTTTTACCGTCGGAGGCGTAATTAGCGGAGATTACGGTTTAACTAAAGCCGGCGTAAATACTCTTAATTTATCAGGGGAAAGCACGTATACCGGCGATACAACGATTAGCGCGGGTACTATAAAAGCAGCTGCCGCAAATATTCTTCCATATGGTGGCGGTAAAGGGAACGTTATAGTCAACGGAAAGCTTGATCTTGCGGGTTATTCCATGAATATCAACGGATTGTCCGGTTCCGGCACAATTGATAATTCCACCGGAGCTGGAACATATACTTTTACCGTTGGAAACAACGACGCAGGCGGCACATTTTCCGGCCTTATTAAAAATACCAGCGGCACAGTGGCTCTCGTAAAAACCGGAACAGGAACGCTTACTCTGTCTGGCGCCAATACTTATAAAGGTTTAACTACGGTAAGCGCCGGCGTTTTAAATATACAAAACGCAGCCGCCACCGGCACCACCGCTGGAGGCGTAAGCATTGCAGACGGAGCAGCACTGGAGATTCAAGGCGATGTTTCGGTTGGCGCTGAAGCTTTGACTTTAAACGGTTCGGGTATTTCCAGCGGCGGCGCTCTTCGCAATATCAGCGGTACGAATTCTTGGAGCGGCGCAATAACTTTGGGGAGTCCTGTTCGTATCAATTCGGACGCAGACGCTTTAACCATCTCAGGAGGAATTTCAGGCGCTACCCAGAATCTGACAGCGGGGGGAGCGGGTGATATTACCATTTCAGGGATAATCGGTACGACCTCTGGTACGCTTACAAAAGACGGAGCAGGTATTCTTGTTTTAAGCAATGGCGCTAACACTTATTCTGGCGGCACCACTATAGCCGAGGGCACCTTAAACTTCGTGAGCGGCGCACTCAGCGGCACCGGCAATATTGTATTTACGGGAGGCACGTTGCAGTATGCCTTAGGCAATACTCAGGACACATCGGATCGCATAAAGAACAGCACGGGCGATATGGCTATTAATACAGGATTAAATGACGTAGTATTTACCAGTGTAGTTGATTCCAGTAATACAGAAGGACTTTCAAAAACAGGAAGCGGATCGCTGACCCTGCAGGCCGCTAATGCCTTTGGCGGAGCAGGTAAAAACGTAACACTAAACGAAGGGACTCTTAATATTAATAACGCTTCTGCTTTGGGCGACAGCCAGAATACTTTCGTTATAGCGGGAGGAACAATAGATTGTACTGCTATTGCCGCTGTTACGCTTAACAATTATGCTCAGACATGGAGCGGAAACTTTGAGTTTACAGGCACCAATGATTTGAATCTTGGCACGGGCGTTGTAACTTTGAGCGGAGCCGATCGTACCGCAACCATAAACGGAAGTGTATTGGCAGTGGGAGGCATAATAGATGGCGGCTTCGGCATTTCTAAAGCGGGAGCAGGCGCTCTCACATTAAGCGGCGCCAATACTTTTTCCGGCGGAACGACCTTAAATGCAGGCGTGCTAAATATTGATAACGCTGCAGCTCTTGGAACGGGCGATTTTACGATTGTCGGCGGAGAGTGTATCGCCAACAGCAATTTTAATGTATCCGGTAATTGGACAAAAACAGGGGGGACGTTTACCCCGAATAATTATACAGTTGTTCTAAGCGGAACTGATCAGAAGGTGTTTGGCTCTACCACTTTTTACGGCCTTACGAAGGATATTTCACTGGGGGCCGCCGATACCTTGATGTTTCAGGCGGGTGATACTCAGACCATTGCCGCAAATGGCACCATTACTCTTAAAGGCGGCGCAGGAATAATACTTACTCTAAGGGCTTGCGACGCAGGCGGAAGTCAGTCTGACGGTAATCAATGGGCTTTGACCGTGGATAATACGGGTACGACCATTGATGTTGATTATGTTGACGTAAAGGATTCGGATGCTTCGGGCGGTAAAGCTATTTCTCAGACAAATTCCATAGATTCAAATAATAACCTGAACTGGCTTTTTGTCATTCCGGAACCTCCGGTGCCTTCTTATCCAACAGGCGGAGGAGCATCCCATCCGTCTTCTCCAGAACAGGGAATAGAATCGCCTGGCATGGTTGAAAGAATAAGCGAGGAAATTAATGATATCTATAGGAAGGCAATGGAAATATTGAAACAAATTCCGGGAGTTGCTTCGGTTCCTGAAACTCCGGAAATTGGAACGCCGGAAATCCCGGTTGAAGAATTAGTATCCAGAGAGGCGCCGTTATCAATGCAGGGTAAATGGGCCCTGCTTCCCGAAAAACCAATCAATAGTTTTATTTTATCGCCATTGCCTAGGGAAATAAGGGATTTGGTAAATAAGTTTCCGGATCTAGGTAAAACTTTTGAAAACATAGGTATTACCAAAATTACCGATATTAATAAACTGACATCTATCAAATTGACTCTGCCGAGTTTCACGAAAATCCTCGGACTGCCAACGGTTAAAATTGAAGCCGGTAAAATCGCACTGCCGAAAGGGACTCCGATTTATAACTTGTCTTTTGAGACCAAGCAAAAATTACCCACAGACATAGTTTTTGCCAAAGCAGCCGGAGAGATGATAGATCTTAATATTGTTGTGTCCGTTACCGACAAGGGCGAAGTACGGCAAAGAATAAACACAATTTCCGGCAAAGCCATGCAGTTGGCCGTAAAGCCGGAAAACCCCGTTAAAACAATCAAGGGTTATGTGGTATTCAAATCAAAATTTCAAACCCAAAGCTCAAAACCGGAATTTTCACTGAATGAACTTTTGGCTTCAACCGTTTTTGCTTTTTCTACTCTCGCCGAAGAACACAATCCAGCGGAAATAGAAACAAGGCTGGTCTTAACGGAATTCGAATATACAGATCCAGATAACGATGGAATTTATACTGCCGAGATAGAAGCGCCGACCGCCGAAGGAGAGTACGAGATTATCACGGTGATGGATTATGAAGATTCGCAGTTGGGGACAAAAGAAATACGCTTAGTCGCTGTTGTCGATCCTGAAGGATATATTTTCACCAGTTTGGCGGCCGGAGAGCTCAGAATTGCAGGAGCTGTTGTTTCTCTTTATTGGTTGAACCAGGAATCAGAACAGTATCAGCTTTGGCCGGCTGCAGAATACAATCAGGAAAATCCTCAGGTTACAGATGACACCGGCAGATATTCTTTTTTGGTGCCCGAGGGATCTTATTACTTAAAGGTCGAAGCACCTGGTTATATTCCTTATCAGTCCGATAGTTTTATCGTAAAGGGAGGCAGCGGCATTCATGCCAACGTCGAGTTAAAGAAAGAGTTCTGGCGGTTAGGAATCATTGATTGGAAAATCATGATTATATTCCTATTTGGTATTCTGTTGTTTTACAATTTTTACCGCGATAAAACGAGAGAAAAAACTTTAAAAAACAAATAATTCATATGGCTATCGTTAAACCAGCACTGGAAAACAAATCAGCCAACCCCAAAAGAACAATCGTTATTGCTGTTGTTTTAGTTTTGTTGGCGGCTAATATTGTTTTTCTGATAAAATATTCTGCTCTTCAAAAAGAATTTATAGAAACAAAAAAGCTTGTGGAATCGCAGCAGATAAACGAGAAGAATTTAAATTTTACCAAGCTTTTTATCGACAAAGTTTTAAAGGCAGAGGGAGAAGTTTCCTTTGAAGATAGATTGCAACTAGAGAATAGCGTAAGGAATCTTGAAGACGAACAGATTTTGACCTATTGGAACAATTTTGTAGAAAGTAAAACTCCCGAAGAGGCCCAAAACGAAGGCAGAAATCTTTTGGACGCGCTGATAAAAAAGATTAGCACTAACTAATTGCTGTTTTAATTCCAAAACGAGCCGAGATAAACAGAGAACTGTTCTCTGTTTTATTGTTGAATAAAGCGATTGACCCTAAAGATAAAAGTTGTTAGTATAATCTATGATGGATAGGGTTTTTGACGGCTATTTTTATAACCCGACCCGAGGAAACCTTCTTTTGGACGAGGCAATGGAAGAGATGATAAGATATATGCAAGAGAGGAAGGAAATGTTCTACGAGATTATCGTCGGCTGCGATTCTTCTTCGGAAGAACAGCCGAATTTTCCTTTGGCAATAGCTATCTTGCGCGTTGGAGAAGGGGGCAGATTTTTTCTTAAAAAAGTAAAATACCCCGGCGATTTTAACAAAAGATTCGTTAATTTAAGAGGAAGGATACTCCAGGAGGTTCTATTGTCTTGCGAGTTGGCTACTTTTTTTAAGGAAAATTTTAATAAAAAGATAAAAAACATTAAAAACAACGGTTTTCGTTACCAGATACGTTATATACACGCCGACATAGGGGAGAACGGCAAGACAAAAGACATGATAAAAGAGCTTACCGGCCTTATAATCGGCAACGGCTTTGAGCCGAAAATAAAGCCGGAATCCTGCATTGCTTCTACTTTAGCCGACAGGTACAGTTAAAAAACCATGATAATGGATTCAAATAAAATCAGAAAAAAGTTTTTGGATTTTTTCAAGAAAAAAGGGCACAAAATCGTGCCCTCTAGTTCGCTTTTGCCAGTAAACGACCCTACTACTTTGTTCACTGGTTCCGGAATGCAACAGATGATGCCTTATCTGTTGGGTGAAAAAAATCCCCTAGGAACGAGAATTGCTGATTCCCAGAAATGCTTTCGTGCCCAGGATGTAGAAGACGTCGGCGATAACCGCCATACTACTTTCTTTGAAATGCTTGGAAATTGGTCATTCGGAGACTATTTTAAGAAAGAACAAATATCTTGGATTTTCTCTTTTTTAATTGACGAATTAAAGCTGGATCCAAAAAGAATATATATTACCTGTTTTAGGGGCAGTAGCGATTTACCAAAAGACGAGGAAGCCGCTGAGTTATGGCAGAAAGAATTTAAGAGTAAGGAAATAGAGGCAGAGATAGTCGATTTTCCAGAGAAAAACGGAATGGGAACAGGAAGGATTTTTTATTACGATGAAAGAAAAAATTGGTGGTCTCGTTCCGGTATTCCGAGCAATATGCCATTGGGCGAGCCCGGAGGACCTGACTCTGAAATATTTTGGGATATGGGTTCCGAGTTAAAACTGCACGAAGCTTCAAAATTTAAAAATGAGCCTTGTCATGTAAATTGTGACTGCGGGCGGTTTTTGGAAATAGGCAACAGTGTTTTTATGAAGTATATAAAAACCGCAAATGGTTTTGATAATTTACCAAAGACCAATATAGATTTTGGCGGGGGGTTGGAAAGAATAACCATTGCTGCCCAGGAGGTTTCTGATATATTTTTAATTGATTCTTTTGATTTGGCAAGAAAAAAACTGGAAGAACTTTCAGGAAAAAAGTACGGGCAAAACGAGACAGAAACCTATGCTTTTCGGGTTATTCTCGACCATATAAGAGCAGCAACTTTTTTAATAGGTGACGGTGCTTTTCCGTCTAATAAAGACCAGGGGTATTTTACGAGGCGCCTTATCAGACGCGCCGTACGTTATGGTAAGATTTTAGGATTAACTAATTTTTGCGGCGAAGTGTCAAAAGAAATAATTGGAAGATACGGAAATTATGAATTAGACAATAAGACGATTATCCCCGAATTGGAAAAAGAAGAAAAGATGTTCAATTTTACCCTATTTGACGGTTTAAGAATGTTCGAAAAGATTGCTGGGGGTAAAAGCCAAATATCCGGTAAAGACGCCTTCTTGCTGTTTCAAAGTTATGGTTTTCCCATTGAGATTACGGAAGAATTGGCACGAGAAAAAAGTATTCTAGTCGATAAAGAAGGATTTAAAACAGAATTTAAAAAGCACAAAGACATTTCTAAGAAGGGTTTGGAGCAAAAATTCAAAGGAGGGCTTTTAGATAATAGCCGGGAAACAACGAAGCTTCATACGGCAACGCATCTTTTAAACGAAGCATTAAGAAAAGTCGTTTCTCCAGATATAAAACAGCGAGGATCTAATATTACCAGAGAAAGGCTAAGATTTGATTTTAATTTTAGCAAAAGGCTTTCTCCAGATGAGATAAAGAAAGTAGAAGATATGATAAATAAGATTATAAGCCAGGACTTAGAGGTGGTAAAGACAGATATGCCTTTAAAGGAAGCATTAGATAGCGGGGCAGAGGCGGAGTTCGGGACAAAATATCCAGACATCGTTTCTGTCTATAAAATAGGAGATTTTTCAAAAGAAATCTGCGCGGGACCCCACGTTAAAAGAACATCGGAGCTTGGCCGTTTTAAGATTTTGAAAGAAGAATCTTCGGGGGCCGGCGTAAGGAGGATAAAGGCGATTCTGAAATAGTTTCAATACCGCTCAATTTTTGTTAAAATCAAGTAATGAGATTGTTTTTTTTGAAAAATAAAAGGAGAAAGCAGAACGTATCGTTGGCAATAGATATTGGCAGCGAAGCTGTGAAGGCTGTAATTTTTAAGGGAAACAGCAAGGGGGACAAAATAACCGTATTAAGCGGAGCTGTTGCTTATTTCGACAAATACGGATTTTTCGACGGAAGTGACTTTGAAAAAGATGTGTTCAAGAAGGCTATCGCAAAGGCGATAACGGAAGCCAGGAATATTTTATTTTGCTCTTTTGTCGATAAAAAATTAAAAAAGGCAGTTCAGAAGCAAAAAAGGTTGGAAGTTTTAATCAGCCTTTCGCCGGATAAGTTGAAGACAAGGATTGTGGATTATAGCGTTTTAAGAAAGGATCCTAAAAAGAAAATATCCAGAACAAAAGAAGAGAATATCCGAGAATCGGTATTGAATCAGGCCAGAAAAAAAATATGCCAAAAGTTTGCAAGGGGATTGGGCGTACTGCCAATTGATATTGAATGGCTGTCTTCAAAAATCATTGGGATAAAAATAGACGGATATTGTGTTCCGGGCCTGGAAGGGTACGAAGGAAAGAATTTGGAGTTTAAAATATTATCTACCTTTACGACAAAGTATTTTTTGAAAAGCGTGAAAGACACAATAAAAAGCTTAGGATTTGAAAATTGTGAGGTATTGCCTTTTGCCTATAACTTGGCCAATTTGTTAAAAGACAAAAAAGACGGTATTTTTGTTGATGTCGGCGGAGAGGTTACCCAGATTTTTCTGGTAAAAAATGGTAATATAGAAGGAGTAGATGAATTTAAAAGCGGGGGATCGGCTTTTACCGAAGCGATATCCCAGGCATTGGGGATAGACGGCGATTCGGCCAGGGCTTTAAAAGAAAGATACGGGAGTGGATTGCTGGGGATAGAGGTAGCAAAAAAAATAGAAAGCATAGTTTCAAGAGAACAAAGGAAATGGTATCAGGGTTTTAAGAATAAGGTCAGAAGGTTGAGTCCAAAAGAGTTTTCGGCCTCGAATATTTATGTTTTCGGAGGAGGCAGCATCATGCCCGAAATTAAAGATATTTTAGAAGAAAAAACGGACTCCGTTTCAAGAGATTTGCCGCTTTCCGTATATTCTAAAGTGGAACGTATTTTTCCAAAAGACATAAAAGGAATAGAGGTTATTAATTTAAACCCTAATAATTCGCAAATTATTCCATCTTTATTATCAATATGTAATTATGCCAAAGAAATTTTTTGATATCATTCCTCCAAAAGAAACAAATCCTTTTTTAAAAGAGCTTGAAAGCAAGATAAAATCGGATGCAAGAAAAATAAGCAAGAAAGAAATTAAAAAGCTTTCCGATGAAAGTTTTGAGTTGAAAGAAAATAATAATCTTGAAAAAAAGAAAAGCAGCAAGTTATTTTTGAAACTTGGGTTTTTATTTCTATTCATCATAGTTTTAGCGGGAGCGGCCGGGCTTTTGGCTTTTTCCAAAACCGAAGTAAAGATTTGGCCGAAAACGGAAATTATGACTTTACAGGAGACAATAATCATTGACTCCGGCGTAAGCCAAGCGGATTTCATAAAGAAAACCATTCCCGGCAAAATTATTCAAGAGAAAAAAACTGGCAGCCAGGAGTTTTCCGCCACGGGCAAGGAGCTAAAAGAGGAAAAGGCGGCAGGAGCGATAAGAGTGTATAACGCATATTCTACCTCTCCTCAAACGTTAGTGGCCACGACCAGATTCGTTTCTGCTGAAGGAAAATTATTCAGAACCATAAGGGCGGTGTCGGTGCCCGGCGGCACTTACGAGAGCGGGAAGCTTGTGCCAGGCTACGTAGATGTGGAAGTTCAGGCGGCTGAGGCGGGGGACAGCTACAACATAGGGGCTTCAACTTTTTCAATACCAGGGTTTGCCGGAACCGCAAAATACACGGCTTTCTACGGTAAATCATTCGTTGCAATGGCAGGAGGTTTTAGGGGCGAGGTTGCCAAAGTTGCGGATGGCGATTTGGAATCTGCCAGAATCGCCTTACGAGAAAAGTTGGAAAAAGAAAGCGAGGATTTGTTAAAAAACATGGTTCCCGAGGATTATGTTTTATTAGACGGAGTCGTTACCCAGAAAGTTTCCGAAAAAGAAGTTCCTGTTTCTGCGGGAGCAGAGGTGCAGCTGTTTGATCTTCAGTTGGAAGTTGAATCGGAGGGTTTGATTTTTAAAAGAACGGACATAAATAATTTTGCCAAAAACCTTATTGGCCTTAATTTGCCCCAAGACAAAAAGTATCAAGAAGAAAGCCTGGAAATCGACTTTTCCGAAGCCGAAAGAGACGAAGGGAAGATAACCGTAAACTTAAAGATAAGCTTCAAATCATACCAAAACATTGATTTTGCCGAGCTTAAAAAGGCTATTTCAGGAAGGACTACCCAGGAAGTCAACACTTTTCTTGCCGATCATCCCCAGATATCAAGAACAGAAATGAAACGTTTTTCTTTGACTTCTTTAATGAGAAAGATGCCAGAAGACATAGATAAGATAAAGATAACCTTAAAGCTTGACTAATTCGTCAATCTTTGCTAAATTAACTAATTATATAAATGGAAAATCCCAATAAAAAAGTGTATCGGAAAACCGGTGTCGTTTTAGAAGCATTGCCAAGTATCCATTTTCGAGTGAAGCTAGACGACGGGAAAGAGATTCTTGCTCATCTTGCCGGAAAATTGAGGATATATAAAATAAAAATATTGCCAGGGGATAAAGTAACTGTGGAAATGAGCCCTTACGACGAGAATCGCGGGAGGATAGTTTATCGGGGCAAATAAGATTCAATTAACTAAATCAGATTAGTTTTTTTATTTCTATGAAAGTTCGCCCTTCAATTAAAAAGATTTGTGGAAAATGTAAGTTCGTCCGCAGAAAAGGACGAGTTTATGTTATTTGCAGTAATCCTAAACACAAGCAAAGACAGGGGGCATAATCGTAATTCCATTACTAATAAAAACCAAAACGATTAAATATTTTTTAAATAAGATTAAATGCCGAGAATTGCAGGGGTAAATATTCCCGATAAAAAACAAATAAGAATATCTTTGACCTATATTTACGGAATAGGGCGGTCTTTAAGCGAAAAAATTCTAACAGAGGCCGGCATTGATTTTTTTAAAAAAGCATCCGATTTGACGGCGGAAGAAACCAATAAACTCAGGGAAATTATCGAGAAAAAATACAGGCACGAGGGAGATCTCAGGAGGGATATAATGATGAATATAAAAAGATTGAAAGATGTCGGCTGCTGGAGGGGTTTCCGCCATATTAAGGGTTTGCCGGTAAGAGGACAAAGGACAAAAACCAACACGCGAACAATTAGAGGAAACGTGAGAAAAACAGTAGGTTCCGGCAGAAAGCCGGCGGCAGAGCCAACATAATACATAGAAATACGGCAAATATATTATTATGGGAAAAAAACGTATAATCCAAAAAAGCGAAGAAGAATTGTTAAAAGAAAAGGAAAAGGTTGATTCGGGAGTAAAAAAGCAGATTAAAACAGAAGGATTTGTTTACGGAAGAGAGGGGAGAATCTATATTTCCTCTTCTTATAACAATACTATTATCACTTTAACCGATACATCGGGGAACGTTTTGACTTGGACGAGCGCCGGGTCGATTGGTTTTAAAGGAACGAAGAAAGCGACTCCTTTTGCCGCTTCAAAGGTGGCGGAGGCGATATCTCTGGCAGCAAAAAAAGTGGGCGTCGATAAGGTAACGGTTTTTATAAAAGGCATAGGTTCCGGCCGCGAATCGGCCATAAGGTCGTTGGCCACGCACGGTTTGAATATCAGTGCCGTAAAAGATACGACCCCGATTCCTCATAACGGCTGCAGGCCGCCAAAAGTCAGGAGAGTTTAATTTATGATAAATCCTAAATGTAAAATTTGCAGAAGATTGGGCACAAAGCTTTTTTTGAAAGGCGACAGGTGTCTCTCGCCAAAGTGTGCTGTGCTTAGAAAGCCTTATCCTCCGGGAGCCAAATCAAAACGCAGAAAGAGGGGCGGTTCCGAGTATGGAAAAGAATTGGCTGAAAAGCAGAAACTGAAGAATTGGTATAATTTGAGAGAAAGGCAATTCCGAAACTACGTAGAAGAAGTATTGGAAAAAAGAGGCCAGGTCGATGACGCTGGCGCAATGCTTTTGAAAAAATTTGCCACTCGTCTCGACAATGTTATTTTTAGGGCTGGTATCACTTCTTCCCGCGCGAAGGCCAAGCAGTTGGTCAGCCATAATCACTTTTTGGTAAACGAAAAGAAAGTAAACGTTCCTTCTTACCAACTTAAAAAGGGTGACGTGATTAGCATATCTCCTACTTCTTACAAAAAGCCGGTATTTCAGAACATTGCAGCGGTTTTAAAAAAGCAAAAATTTCCTTCTTGGATAGAAGTAAACATTGAGAAACTCTCTTGGAAGATTGTTTCCGATCCGTCAGTCGAGGAAATACTGACCCCGCCTGCGGAGATCTCGGCCGTTTTTGAATACTATTCTCGCTAATTATAATATAAAAATAAAGGTCCCCAAAAGACCAATGTTAAAAAATATGATACTTTTACCGCATAAACCTAAAATTATAAGCAAAAAAGACAACTGGGCTTCTTTTGAGATTGAGGCGCTATATCCCGGTTATGGAGTAACTGTGGGCAATAGCTTAAGAAGGGTTTTGCTTTCTTCTTTACAGGGAGCAGCCGTTACCCAGATGAAAATCAAAGGGGTTGGCCATGAATTCACGACAATACCCGGAGTGCTTGAAGACGTAATTATTATAATGATGAATCTCAAACAGATGAGATTTAAAATGTACTCTGACGAGCCTCAAAAGGCGGTTTTGAAAGTAAAAGGAGAAAAAGAAATTAAGGGAGCGGATTTCAAATTGCCAACCCAGGTAGAGCTTGTGAACAAAGATTGTCATGTTGCCACCGTAACCGATAAAAAGACAGATTTTGAAATGGAAATTACAATAGAAAAAGGTATTGGATACGAACCGGTAAGCAGAAGAAGAAAAAAAGACAAGTTGGAAATAGGAGTTGTTCCCGTAGACGCCATTTTCAGTCCGATAAGAAGAGTAAGCTATAAGGTTGAAAATATGCGGGTAGGCGAGAGGACCGATTTTGACAGACTAAACCTGGAAATAGAAACAGACGGAACGACAGATCCTGAAGCGGCTTTCTTTGCGGCTTCCCAGGTTTTGGTAAAACACTTTGCTTTGTTAGAGGAAACATTTCAAGAAAGGCCCCAAGAAGAAAAGGCAGCTCCAAAAAAGGAAAAAGAAGGAAAGGAAAAAAAGTCTTCTGCCAAGGCTGTTGCCAAGGGTAAAAAAAAGAAAAGTAAGAATAAAAAAGCCTAGTCTGAACAGAAAAAATTATGAGAAAAATGAAGAAAGGTAGAAAATTTGGAAGGGAAAAAGACCAAAGAAAGGCATTGATGAAATCTTTGGTTGCCTCTTTGTTTTTGAGAGAAAAGATGAAAACAACCGAAGCAAAAGCTAAAGAAGCTTCAAGGTTGGCGGAAAAATTCATAACCAAAGCCAAAAAAGGCGGTTTAGTTTCAAGAAGAAATTTCGCAAAATATTTTTCAAAGAAGATATCCGAAAAATTAATTAAAGAAATAGGGCCGAGATACAAGGAAAGGCAAGGAGGATGCATAAGGATTATAAAGATGGGCAGGAGAAAATCAGACGGTGCCAAAATGGCCATAATAGAGCTAGTTAAATAATTTTATGGAAAGGACAAAGCATATAATTGATGCGGAAAATAAAGTTTTGGGCAGGTTGGCCAGTAAAATCGCGGTTTTACTCCGTGGAAAGAATGAGCCCAGTTTTACGCCGAACGTGGATGCGGGCGCTTTTGTTTTCGTAAAAAACATAGATAAGATAAAATTTACCGGTAAAAAAAGAGACAAAAAGATATATTACCGCCACACTGGATTTTTAGGCGGGCTGAAAAGTGTTAAATTAAAAGATCTTTACGAAAAAGATCCAGCCAAGGTTTTAAGGAAAGCGGTTTACGGCATGTTGCCTAAGAACAGATTAAGGGCAAAGCAAATTAGAAGGTTGAAAATAACAAAATAAAATGGAAAAAGAGATTAAAAAAAAGAAACCGGTTCATCATAATCCGAAAAAAAGCGAGAATAAAGAGGAAAAAGTAGAAAAGCCTGAAGTGGAGATAGATTTTTCCGCTGCAGAAAATTTAAAACCGGGAAGGTATTTTGAAGCAATAGGGAGGAGAAAGACGGCCGTTGCCAGGGTAAGAATTTTTGCCCAAGGCGAAAAGGATTTTTTGGTAAATGGCAAGCCGTATAAAAAATACTTTTCTACCATTGATCTACAACAAACTGCCGATAATGCTTTATCAAAGATGAAATGTCTCGACCGTTTTAAGGTTGTTGCCCAGGTTAAAGGTGGCGGTTTGAATGCTCAAGCGGAAGCCGTCAGGCACGGTACGGCCAGGGCCTTGGTGGATTTTAACGCCGATTTCAGAAAGAGATTGAGGAGAGTAGGGTATTTAACAAGAGATCCGAGAAAAAGAGAAAGAAAGAAATTTGGTCTTAAAAGGGCAAGAAGGGCGCCGCAATGGAACAAACGTTAATTTATTGATTTTCGATCCGTCCCGGTCCGAAAGGCATGGGGCGGATTTTTTTTACTTATTTTATTGAAAAGTAGAGATTTAAAACGGGGCTTGTTATTTTTTTTGTCGGGTGATAAAATCACCTATATGTTAAAAGAAATTATTGATAAATTCTATTTAGACAAAGAAAAGTTTAAGAAAGAACAAACCAGTTTTTATATTTCAGAAGCCGGAAAGTGTCCAAGGCAGATATTTTTTAAATTTAAAAAAGCGCCTTGCAAGGAAATGGAGGCGAATATTTTACGGTTATTTGATCATGGCGAACACATGCACCGTCTTATAATGAAGCCGCTGTTAAGCACCCGCGACATTCATGTCGTGGCTTCCGAAGTGGATATTCCTCCGCAAGAGATAGTGAGGGGGAGGGCAGATGCCGTTTTGTCAGACGGCAAGGAATTGTACGTCTTGGATATTAAAAGCATGAACAGCGCAATATTCAGGGGTTTGCAGGAGCCCAAAGAAGAAAACGTCCTTCAGGTTCAGTTGTATTTGCATTTTTTGAGAATTCCGAAAGGCTTGCTTCTGTATGTAGATAAAGATAAATTAGAGCTTAAAGAGTTTTTAGTATCGTATGATCCCGAAAAAGTTAATGTGCTTTTAACAAACCTAGTTCAACTTAAAGGTCAGATAGGTAATGATACCGTTCCTGCAAGGATTCCAAGCTATCCTACAGATTGGCAATGTCGTTTTTGCCAATTTAAAGGAATATGCAAGATGGGAGAAGGTTGTGAAATGAAATGGCTCGACCTAAAAAAGAAGATAGAGCTTCAAAGCCAAATCAGTTGAATGCTAAGGAGTTATTTTTTCGGAAAGATGAAGATCTTTTTCGGTCAGAATCAGAATCTTTTTATTAACTCTGTTCCAAAAGAAATCCGATATATTTGGGCTTTCTAAATCAAAAATATTAATCTTATCGCGGTCGTCGATTTCGACGACTTTTATTTTATTCTGGGCATAAAATATCAAGTAATGATCCGTCAGCCAGTAGAGTCCGTCGATTCTTTCGGATAAGCGCGTTACAAACATTTTTTCTCCTTCTTCTTTCTGCGGCTGGTCATATTTTTTATCCAGGAACATAACCGATATTTCGTAGCCGTTGGAATAGGCTATTTTTTTGTGGTCGGCAGAAAGAGTCAGCCTGTCAGCGGATTCCAAAAGAATTTCAAAGGTTTTATTTTCCTCATTGAGGTTATACAGAACAGCTCCGTTTTTTATGAAGAGACGGGGGCCTGACGGATATATTTCATAAGATTCGCCTTCTTTTATTATAAAAGGCGTCGTATTCAGTTGTTCTTTTCTCAAAAAAGAGCCGTCGGTTTTAAAGACAAGTCCCGATTTGTCCATATAATAAATATCTGTTTCGCGGATACGGAACAAGGCGATATCTTCCAATATAATAGAAGATAGCGTGTCTCCCGTTAAGCTGTTTTCTTTTAAGGTTTTCGAATCGAAAATGAGCAATTTTTGGTAGTCTGACGGATTGAAGTAGACTTCTTCCGGGATTGGCTTTGAAAAATCAAGCGACTTTAAAGTAACAGGGGATTTGTCTAACTCAAAAATATAGTATTTGAAAACTCCTTTTATATCCGCTTTTAAGATTATTTTTTTCGAATCGGGAGAAAAGTTTAAGCTAACAACGTCATTTTCTGTCTTTGACAGATCGGCCTCAAAAAAGAGATGGCTTTTCAGGCCTTTCTCCAAATCAAAAAGTTTCAGTGACCAGCTGGATGCGGTTTTATCTTCGGGATTGGGGTTGCCTTCTTTTAGAATAACCTTATTTTCGTCAGGGGAAACAAAAAACTCTTCTACGTTTTTTGAAAGGATCGAGAAATTCGTTTTTTCCGGCAAGAGAATAATGTTTTTTGCCTCGGTGGCAGACCTCTCTTTTATTTCCAGCACTTTCTTCCATGGCTGAAAGCCGTCTTTTCTTATTTCTACTTCGTATTTTCCAGGCAGAAGATTTTCGATAAGCGCAGAGCCGAAGAAGAAGTCTGTTTTTTTTGCCATTTTTCCGTCAACATAAACCTGGGTGCCTTTTGGCAGGACCTTGAAATAAAATATCCCCGATTGGATAACCCTTTTGTTCCCCCAATCTATTCTCCAGCCCAAAGAATAAAAGATGGTAAGGGGGGATATCACGAGAAAAAGAAAAGTCAAAGATAAAAGTAAGGTAATTCTGGTTTTTTGAGTCATATATATCTTTTATAATAGCCGAATTTTTACGACTTGCCAATATCGTAATTTCAAGCTAAGATTAAACATAAGTTTGAATTTTAATTGTCATCAATTATGGAAGAAAAGTTCGTAATAAGCGGAGGGAAATCTTTAAGGGGAACGATATCCGTCAGGGGGGCGAAAAATGCCACCTTTCCCATATTGGCTGCCACGCTTCTTACAAAAGATCCGTGTGTCGTCAGCAATATACCCTTGATTGAGGATGTTTTTAAGATGATAAATATCTTGGAAGAACTTGGCGCCGAGGTTTCTTGGCTGGGAGAAAGAAAAATAAGGATAAAGTGTGCGAAGGTTGATCCTAAAAAAATCCCCAATAAAATTGTCGGCTGTTTTCGAGGATCGATCTTAGTTGCCGGCCCATTATTATCGAGGTTTCATAAACTGAAAATGCTTCCGCCTGGCGGATGTCTTATCGGCGCAAGGCCCCTTGATACTCACTTTGACGCTTTTTCTCAGTTGGGCGTAAAGACCACGTCGGAAGGAAAGCTTTTTAACTTTGAGAGAAAATCAAAGGAAGAAAAAAACAGAGAGGTGGTATTGCGCGAATTCAGTGTTACCGCCACGGAAAACACTCTTTTACTTTCAAGCTGCTTGTCATCGAAAACCGTCATAAAAATCGCAGATGAAGACTATCAGGTTCAAGAACTATGCAAGGTTTTAAAAAAGATGGGAGTGAAAATCAAAGGAGAGGGGAGTCATGTTTTGGAAATCATTGGCTCAAAAAGGCTTAAAGGATTTAATTATTCCGTGATATCTGATCCGATTGAGGCGGGAACTTTTATCGTGGCGGCATTGGCGACAAAAGGAGAGGTTTTAATTAAAAACGCCCAGCTGGCTTTTCTTTCTTTATTTTTGAAACGGCTTAAGGATTTCGGGGCGAATTTTAAAATCATGGGAAAAGATTCCATTAAGATTCTTCCTTCCAACAGATTGAGGATGGACAAGATACAAAGCTTGCCGTATCCTGGCATCAACACCGATTTACAGCCGGAGCTTGGAGTTTTAGCTACTCAAACCAAGGGTCCGACTTTAATTCACGATCCTCTATATGAAGGTCGTTTAAAATACCTCGAAGAATTGAACAAAATGGGAGCGGATATAATTTTCTGCGATCCCCACAGGGCAATAGTCAACGGCCCCACCTCTCTTAGGGGTATTGAGGTTCCGTCGCCCGATCTCAGGGCGGGAGCCGCCCTCATAATAGCGGGCCTGGTCGCCAGGGGAAAAACAACCATATACAATATATACCAGATTGACAGGGGTTACGAAAAGATAGAGGAAAGGCTGCAGAAATTGGGAGCAGACATCAAGAGAGTTAAAATTTAAAATTATTAATATTCTATGTTTATAAGAAAAATCGGAATTGATCTTGGAACTTGCAACTCGCTAGTTTTTACCCTCCAGAAAGGGCTGGTTTTGAACGAACCGTCTGTTGTGGCTGTTACCCTTTCTGAAAACAGGATTATGGCGGTAGGCCAGGAAGCGAAGGAAATGACGGGCCGCACCCCGGACACAATAAAGGTTTATAGGCCATTAAAAGACGGAGTCATCGCAAATTATAGGGTTACGGAAGCGATGCTTAAGTATTTTATGAAAAAGGTGTCAGGCAGGTTCAGGTTTTTAAAACCGGAATTGCTGGTAGGGGTTCCTGCCGGCATAACGTCTACGGAAAGAAGAGCGGTGGTTGAAGCTGGGCTTGCCGCGGGCGCTAAAGCCGTTTATGTGGCAAAAGAGCCGATTCTATCTGCAATCGGCGCCGGGATTCCCATCAACTCCTGTTCCGGCCACATGATAGTTGATATGGGAGGAGGAACTTCGGAGGTTGCGGTAATTTCCTTGGGCGGAATTGTTACGTGCGATTCCCTTCGGGTTGCCGGCGACAAGATAGATCAGGCCATCTCGGAATATATTAAAAAGAAATACAACCTTGCGATAGGCGAGCAGACAGCGGAAGAAATTAAAATGAAGATAGGTTCTGCTCTTCCGGAAAAAGAAAAAAGAGAGATGGAGATACGGGGACGCGATCTGATTTCCGGACTTCCCCATAACATTAAAATTTCATCCAACGAGGTCTGCGAAGCGATTTCCGAAAAACTGGGAGAAATCATATTAATGGTAAAGAAGGTTTTGAGAGACACTCCGCCCGAGCTTTCGGCCGACATAATGGATAAGGGCATGATTCTTTCCGGAGGAACGGCCCAGTTAAAACACCTTGATCAGCTGATTGCTCAGGCCACCGGCGTTCCTTGTTTTGTGGCAGACGAACCCCTTCTTTGCGTGGTGAAAGGGACGGGAGTGGTGCTGGAAAACCTCGACGCCTACAAGAGAAGCATAATGTCAAAGAAATAAATATTTTTATGATAGGCCATAAAAAACAGTGGCAATTTCTTCAAAAATCAATTGAACTTGACAGGATCCCGCACGGATTGTTGTTTTGCGGCCAAGAACAATTGGGCAAAAAAACCCTAGCGATTGAATTCGCCAAAATGCTGGACTGCTCCTCAAAAGATTCAAAGGGAAATCCTTGTCAGGCCTGCAGAAGCTGTCAGGACATACAGAAAGGAATGCATCCGGACTTGATCTTGGTTGAACCTGCTTCTCAAAAGGGAGAAATTCAGATTTCTCAAATCAGAGAGCTTCAAAGAAAACTCTCCCTTCGTTCTTATTCGAACGGATTTAAGATAGCGATATTGGACAAGGCTCATTCCATGAACCAGGAAGCTCAAAGCTGTTTTTTAAAACTGCTTGAAGAACCGAGAGGCCGTACTGCATTGATTTTGATTACGGAATACCCGGAAATGCTTTTTCCGACAATTCTTTCGCGGGTCCAGCGGCTGAAATTTTCTTCCGTTGACAGAGCGGAAATTGAAAAACACATTATTTCCCGGGGCGTTTCTCAAAAAGATGCGAAGTATTTCACGGATATTTCTTTGGGAAAGCCCGGCTTGGCCATAACCCTGGCGGCAAATGCGGATAAGGCCGAAAGCCAGCAAAAAGCCGTATCCGATCTTATAAAAATCGGGGAGTCCGACTTGTCGTTCCGCTTTAAATACGCTAAAGAACTGACTGGCGCTGATTCGGAGGATAAAGGAAAAAATCTTCAAGAAGTTTTAAGCATTTGGCTTGGGTATTTAAGGGAGAAATTGATCGGACATTTTAAGGAAGAAGAAAAGGGAAATCTTAAAAGAGAAATTTTCGACGGATATCCCGCACCAAAGCTCGTAAAGGTAATAAATCTGCTTCAATCAACCATTTTTTTAATGTCGTCGACAAATATTAATCAAAAATTAGCTTTTGAAATTCTTTTAACTGAAATATGATAAACTACAAAGATCTTATTCAAAAAATTAAGCCCGAATTCGAAAAAACAATCCATTTCTTGGAAGGGGAACTTACAAAAATAAGAACGGGCAGAGCTTCGCCGTCGTTGGTTGAAGACATAGTCGTTGAGTGTTTCGGCCAAAAGTTTCCATTAAAGCAGTTGGCTTCAATTTCTTCTCCGGAGCCAAAACAAGTTATTATTCAACCCTGGGACAAGTCGTATTTTGAACCAATCGAGAGGGCGATCTCAAAATCCAGCATAGGCGCTTCTCCAGTGGTTGATAAGGACATAATCAGAATTTCTCTGCCTCCTTTAAGCGAGGAATATCGGAAAAACTTGATACGCAGCGTTTCGGAAAAACAAGAAGACGCGAAAAAGACGATTAGAAGGTGGAGGGAGGAAGTTTGGCGTGACATTCAGGATAAGGCCAGGGAGGGAGAAATCAGGGAGGACGATAAGTTTCGGTCAAAAGACGAACTCCAAGAAATGATTGACGAGCACCAAAAAAAGATAGAAGAGATGGGAGAAAGGAAGAAAAAGGAAATTATGGAATAATTAATAATTTATTTAACCGAGCAAAAACATGATTTTAACTGTTATAATCGCATTCGTTTCGTTAATGGCTTTGCTTATCATTCACGAATTCGGACATTTCCTTTTAGCTAAAAAGTTCGGCGTCAGGGTGGAAGAGTTCGGAGTCGGTTATCCTCCCCGAATCTTAGGTAAAAGAGTCGGCGAAACCATTTATTCCATAAACCTTCTGCCTTTTGGCGCTTTTGTAAGGTTGTACGGTGAGTCGGAGACAATAGAAGATCCCAGAAGCTTCAGTTCAAAACCGTTTTGGCAAAAATCTCTCATAATTCTCGGCGGCGTGATCTCTTTTTGGATCGTATCAATAATATTATTGAGCATAGTCATGGGTACCGGCGTTCCGACTTTGGTTGAAGACGAAGAGGCCGGCGGCCTAGTTAATCCCAAGGTTCAGATAGTGGCAGTTGCCCCTGGTTCTCCTGCAGAAAAGGCGGGCATAAGGATAGGGGACGTAATGGAAAGCATAACGGTCTATGGGGGCCTGAGGCTTCAAACGGACAAAGTAAAAGATTTTCAGAATTTTATAACAGAAAACAAAGGAAAAGAGGCGACAATCAATATTCAAAGAGGCAAAGATGCATTTGAGGTTAGCGCCGAGTTGAGAGCTTCCCCGCCAGAAGACGAAGGGCCTTTAGGCGTTGCTTTGGTGAGAACGGCTCTTAAATCCTATCCTTGGTATCAAGCTCCGATTGAAGGGGTGAAGGCGACGGTTAATTTGACAATAGGAGTCGTAGAGGGCTGGGGTCAGGCGTTAAACAAACTATTCAGGCGGGAGCCGACAGGCGTTCAGCTCGTAGGTCCTGTTGGAATCTTCAGTTTGTTTACCCAAGTCAGTCAGCTTGGAGTTAATTATTTCTTGCAGTTTATCGCCATAATATCTATATTTGTCGCTCTGTTTAATATTCTGCCCATACCTGTAACTGACGGCGGAAAAATGCTGTTCTTAATAATAGAAAAGCTGAGAGGCAAGCCTCTTAATCAAAAGGTTTCAAGCAGTATAGAGATGGCATTTTTCTTTTTATTGATTGCCCTTATGATTTGGGTGACGATAAAAGACATTATTAGGCTGTTTTAAATTCTTCAGATTTAATTCACAAATATGAGACAATCCCAACTTTTCTATAAAACATCGAAAAAGTTGCCCAAAGAAGCTGAAATTATTTCTCATCAGCTTTTGGTAAGATCTGATTTTATTTCTCAGCTGGCTTCCGGCGTCTACAGCTTTTTACCGTTAGGATGCAAAGTTCACCAGAAGATAGCTCAGGTAATAAGGGAGGAATTAAACGTAATCGGCTCTCAGGAAGTTTTTCTGCCCGCCTTGCAGCCGAAAGAGCTCTGGCAAAAAACCGACAGATGGGATCACATGGATCCTCCTATTATTAAAATAAAAGACAGGCACGACAGGGAGTTTGCTTTGGGCCCGACTCATGAGGAAGTAATGACCGATTTGGCCAAAAACAGAATTCAGTCTTACAAAGATTTGCCGGTTGCTCTTTATCAGATTCAGACAAAATTCCGCAATGAACTTCGTTTTACGGGAGGTCTTTTAAGGACAAGGGAGTTCGTAATGCAGGATCTTTATAGTTTCCATGTAGACAACAAGGATTTAGACGTCTTTTTCAATAAAGTTCTAAATGCTTACGGGAATATTTACAGACGATGTGGATTGGAAGCGATAAGGAGCGAGGCCTCGGGCGGAGTATTTACGAAAGAAAAGACCTGCGAATTTCAGGTATTGTCGGAAACAGGAGAAGACAGAATATTTTTTTGCAAAAAGTGCAAAGTAGCGGTTAATTCGGAAGTGATGGCGGACGGAGAAACTAGAAAATGTCCAGAATGCAAAGGCAAGCTGGAAAAAGTAAGCTCTATTGAGGTGGGGCATGCTTTCAGGCTGGGAACGAAGTATTCCCAGGCTCTTGGCGTAAATTATATAGACAGCCAAGGCCAAAAGAAGCCGGTTGTCATGGGCTGTTACGGCATAGGCATAGGAAGGCTGATGGCTACCGTCGTTGAAATCAATCACGATGCCAAGGGTATTGTTTGGCCGAAAGAGATTTCTCCGTATTTGGTTCATTTGATTCAAATTGAAAGCAATGATAAAGTTAAAAAGTCCGCAGAAGTGATTTATAATGATTTACTGAAAAATAACGTGGAAGTTTTGTACGACGACAGGGAAAACAAAACAGCCGGAGAGAAGTTCGCAGAAGCCGATTTGATCGGCATTCCTTATAGGGTCGTGGTGAGCGAAAGGACGCTGGAGAAAGACTCTGTCGAGCTGAAAAAAAGGAGCGAGTCGAAAGCCGGGCTTGTAAAAATAGAATCTTTATTAAAAAGCTTGAAGTAGTTTATGATAAACAAGATTTTTTCATATCTTTCGCACGACATTGCCATTGATTTGGGTACCGCCACATCGCTGGTTTATGTTAAGGGGCAGGGGATAGTGATTCACGAGCCGTCAGTTGTGGCCGTGAACCAGAAAACCGGCCAGATTCTAGCTATTGGAGAAGAAGCTAAAAAAATGGTAGGCCGCACTCCCGCCCACATTGTGGCAACAAGGCCCTTGGTTGACGGGGTGGTTTCTGATTTCGAAGTGACAGAACAGATGCTGAGATATTTTATCGAGAAGGTTCACAAAAGAAAGTTTATTCTGGGCCCCAGGCCGAGGGTGATAGTCGGCATCCCATACGGAGTGACCGAAGTGGAGAGAAAAGCCGTTTGCGACGCCACAAAGAATGCTGGAGCCCGTGAAGTTTTTTTGATAGAAGAACCAATGGCGGCGGCCATCGGCGCAAGGCTGGCCGTACAGGAGGCAGGCGGTAATTTCATCGTTGATATTGGAGGGGGCACGACCGAGGTGGCCGTGATTTCTCTCGGCGGAATTGTCATTGCCAAGAGTCTGAGAGTGGCGGGCGACAAGCTGAATAACGACATAATCCGTTTCGCTCAAGAAGAATACAAGCTTTTAATAGGAGAGAGGGCGGCCGAAGAAGTCAAAATAGGGATCGGGTCCGCATATCCTTTAAAAGAAAGAAAAGAGCTTCCTCTCAGGGGAAGAAACTTGATTACGGGTCTGCCGGAGGAAATATTCGTTTCCGACGAAGATATAAGAAGGGCTTTGGCAAAATCCGTCAGGCAGATCGTTACTGCCGTGAAAACAACAGTTGAAGACACTCCGCCCGAGCTTTTATCTGATATAATGTCAAAAGGGATTTGTCTTGCCGGAGGAGGCAGTCTTTTAAGGGGCTTGGATATTTTGATACAAGAAGAAACAAAAATTCCAACCAAACTCATCGAAGATCCTGTTACAGCCGTAGTCAGGGGAGCGGGCATGGTTTTAGAGAATATTGACGAGCTTCATGACGTTTTGGCCGACTCCGAAGAACTGGATCCTCTCAGGTAAAATTATGATAGACAAAGAAAACGTCCAACGCATTGCCAAGCTTGCCAGATTAGGCATTGGCAAAAAAGAGGAAGAAAAGTTTCAAAAAGAGCTTTCTTCGATTTTGGATTATTTCAACCTTTTAAAAGAAGTAGACGTTTCGGGAGTGGAACCGACATTTCATTCAACGGAAAATTTTTTAATAAAAGGGAAAGGTCTGATGAGAAAAGATGAAAAAAGGGCGCAGTCAGAGGAGCTTTCAAATAAATTAATGGAAGCTGTTCCCGACAAATCGGGCCGTCACATCAAGGTAAAGTCTGTTTTTTAATATGAATCTCGTTGAATTATCAATAAGTCAGGCGCATAAGGGTTTGCAAGGGAAAGAGTTCAAGGCGAAGGATTTGGCAGTCGCGTTTTTTGACGCAATAGAAAAAAAGGACAAAGAAATTTCAGCCTATATTTCCCTTTCAAGAAATTCGGCAATTTTGCAAGCGGAAAAAATAGATGAAGATATATTGTCTGGTAAAAATATTCCGGTTCTTGCCGGCATTCCTCTTGCCGTAAAAGACAATATTTTGGTTGAAGGCCAGAAAGCGACCTGCGCCTCAAAAATCCTTGAAAATTACACCGCTCCTTATAACGCAACCTGTATAAAAAGACTGAAAGAACAGGGAGCCGTGATTCTTGGAAAAACAAATCTGGACGAGTTTGCGATGGGCGGTTCCACCGAAAACTCTGGTTTTTTTACGACTAAAAATCCGCACGATTTGAAACGGGTTCCCGGCGGATCTTCTGGCGGTTCGGCTGCGGCTGTAGCCGGCAATATGTGCGTTTACGCCTTGGGTTCCGATACGGGCGGGTCTATAAGGCAGCCGGCGTCTTTCTGTGGGGTAGTCGGGCTTAAACCGACATACGGGGCCGTATCCCGTTATGGTTTGGTTGCTTTTGCCTCTTCTTTGGATCAAGTGGGGCCGATTGCAAAAAACGTTGAAGACGCAGAAATTGTATTTCGAGCGATTTCCGGCAAGGACGAAATGGATTCTACCAGCGTGGAAATCTCGGGAATCGGCCGTCGTCCGTTGGATGTTAAAAACTTGCGCATCGGCGTTCCCAAAGAGTATTTTGTTTCCGGTATCGATAAGGAAGTAGAAAAGACAGTGAAAGAAGCAATCAAAAAATTTGAAAAGCTTGGGGCAAAAATAGAGGAGATAAGCCTGCCTCACACAAAATACGCCTTGGCTGTTTATTATATAATCGCCACTTCGGAGGCATCCGCTAATTTAGCAAGATACGACGGCATAAAGTACGGGCTTTCGGAATCCAAGAAGGCGGGTAATCTATTGGGCGTTTATTTAAAGAGCAGGGAAAGGGGATTCGGAGACGAAGTAAAACGGAGAATAATGCTCGGCACTTATGCGCTTTCCGCGGGCTATTACGACGCTTATTATTTGAAAGCCCAAAAAGTGAGGACGTTGATAAAAGAAGATTTCGAAAAAGCATTCAAAAAAGTAGATGCCGTATTTACTCCGGTTACTCCCACGCCCGCATTCAAAATAGGGGAGAAGATCACAGATCCTCTTTCGATGTATCTTTCTGATATCTTCACGGTTTCCGTGAATTTGGCGGGTTTGCCCGCTATTTCCATTCCTGTGGGTTTGACATCCGGCGGGCTGCCAGTAGGCCTGCAGATTATCGGCAACGCCTTTGAAGAAGATAAAATTTTAGGAATAAGCAAAGTTTTTGAAAAAAATGTTTGAAAAAATAATATATTTTTTACAAGAAGATTTAATCGGTTTTATTTTAGACCCTGAACTCGAGGGCGTATTCCTTCTCATCAAGGTGCTTTTTATATTAGTTTCCATAGTCATGGTGGCGGGGATTTTCTTTCTTCTCGTGAAGAACACCTGGTTAAAACGCCTAATCTTGGAGGACTTTACGGAAACTTTCGCCACAAGACCTTATGGCGCAAGACAAAGTTTTAAAGAATGGCTGAAAACAAGCAAGCGGCTGGAAAGCGGCAGAGAAGACGAATACAAGCTTGCCTTAATCGAAGCTGACGGTTTGTTAGATGATGTTTTAAGAAAAATGGGATATAAAGGGGATAATATAGCGGATAGGTTGAAACAGCTGGATAAAACCATTCTTCCCAACTTGGAACAAGTTCAGGAGGCGCATAATATAAGAAACAACGTTGTTCACGATCCTGATTACAAATTAAACCAGGAATTGGCAAAGAAGTCCTTGGGAATATATGAAAAAGCTTTGCAGGATTTGGAAGTGTTTTAATCGGGTGAAACTTGAAGAAATTGCCCGAAGGTAGAAAGGGGAATGGATTTTACGGCACGCCGAGTTTAAAAAAAGAACATCTCTTGATGTTCTTTTTTCTTAAAGCGGACCCGATGGGATTTGAACCCACGATTTGATCCGTGACAGGGATCCGAGGACTCCGGGCTCCTCTACGGGTCCAATGCTTCTTATGCCGGTGGCAGGAATTGAACCTGCGACCTAACGCTTATGAAGCGCTCGCTCCAACCACTGAGCTACACCGGCTCTATTTCTTATTATAATAAAGTGTTGCGGGGCTGGGAATTGCACCCAGGCCTCGAGGTTATGGGCCTCGTGAGATACTACTTCTCTACCCCGCGATGTATTTGCCATTTTACTATTTATTTTTGTTAAAATCAAGGTATATATTCTTTGTTTGACAATTCTCCTGTTTTCTAGTAAAAAAAACAAGGAGAGTAAACTCCTTTTTTGTCCTTTGATAATTTGAAAGGAAGCGGGTATGGAACCAGATTTTTCGGTAAATATAGCCGGAATTCAAATGAAAAATCCAATAATGACGGCTTCAGGGACTTGCGGTTATGGCCGAGAGCTGGCCAAGTTTTTTGATCTTTTGCGGCTCGGCGCTTTTGTCACTAAAGGCGTTACTTTGGAGCCAAGGGAGGGAAACGACCAGCCCAGGATGTGCGAAACAAGAGCCGGCCTGATTAATTTCATCGGCCTGCAGAATCCAGGCATAGACGTCGTGATTCTGCACGAACTGCCGTTTCTTTTGTCTTTCGATATTCCGGTGATTATAAATATCGCTGGTAGAACCATTGATGATTATGTTACCACTGCGCAGAAGTTGGAACGCATAAAAAAGGCACTGGCTGGCATTGAGGTAAATATTTCCTGTCCGAACGTGAAAAAAGGTGGAATGGCTTTTGGTCAAGATTCTGATTCTACGTTCGCAGTAGTATCGGCAATAAGGAAGGAAACTTCTCTGCCCCTGATAGTGAAGCTGACTCCGAACGTAACGGACATTGTCACAATAGCCAGTTCTGCCGTAAGCGCCGGCGCCAATGCCTTGTCCCTTATTAATACCTTAAAATCTCGGGCTATGCTGAGAAGCGGCCCGCATAAGGGGAAATGGCTTGTCGGCGGGCTTTCAGGCCCTGCGATAAAGCCTGTTGCCCTGCAGAAGGTTTGGGAAGTAAGCCAGGCAAAACTCGGAGTTCCGATTATTGGAATGGGCGGTATTCAGCACTTAGCTGATGTTATTGATTTTCTGCAGGCAGGGGCCGATGCGGTTGCTGTTGGTACGGCAACCTTTGTTGATCCTACCTGTATGGTGGATTTGATCGATGATTTAAGGCGATTTATGAAAGCTAAGGGCTATAACAACATAGCCGAATTGAAAGAGAAGGCGGTAGATGTAAACCCGAACGACTTTGCCCGAAAGGAGGCAAGTGTATGAACCAAATCGAGCCGAAAGACAGGATTATCCTGCCATTGGACGTTCCTAGTGTTCAAAAAGGAATAGAACTGGCTGAATTGCTTTCAGGCCATGTCGGCCTGTTCAAGATTGGGCTTGAATTCATATGGTCTGCGATTGCCGATCTTCTGCTCTTTGATGAAGGTAGGGCAATTGAACTGCTTAAGCAGGTTCGCGGTTTGACGAGGAAAATCGGTGCGCCTAATACTTTTATTGACGCTAAACTAGACGATATACCCAATACCGTCAGAGGAGCTTCGATCGCAATTTCCCGGCTTGGCGTGAAAATGTTTAATCTTCATGCCTCGGCGGGCAGAAAAGCGATTGTTGAAGCGGTTGCTAACAAAGGATCCTCATTGGTTTTCGGAGTTACCGTTTTGACCTCAATTGACGAAGAAGAATGCGTTTCGGTTTTCGGCGATAAGCCGGGCCCCAAGGTTTTACGATTTGTCAGAATGCTCTCCGACGAGGGGGCTGACGGCATTATCTGTTCGCCCCAGGAGCTCGTTGAGATTTCGGGCGCCAGTTGTTTTGACGGGCTTTTGAAAGCTACTCCTGGCGTTCGGCCCAAATGGGCCGCGGCCGGAGACCAGAAGCGCGTAATGACACCTGCCGAAGCAATCAGGGCCGGCGCCGACTATCTCGTAATCGGACGTCCGATTACCAAGCCGCCGGACAACATCGGTGGTCCGGTTAATGCGGCAAACCTTATTGCCGAAGAAATCGCCAGCGTATCTGCACAATAGCGCAGAAGAAAAGAGGAAACTATGGAATTAGCACAGCTTCTTCGGTTGAGTCCAACTAGTTTTAATAAAGCCGTAATTCCCATAGCCGAACCTGCTATTCTTTCTTGGTTTGAGCTGTGCGACGCTTTCTGGGGATATGAAGGAGATCCTGGGCCGGAAAAAGCCCATGCCGAACTTACTTCTGGCAAATGCTCAGATGCTTTCTTTGACTGCCTGCGGGTTTTAAGGCATCCCAACCTCTGCGAGATACTTGCCCATCAGCTCGTCCGTCGGCTTGCGCGTTGTAACATTCTTCAAGAGGTTGCGAGGCCCGATTGGGTAATTGGTTCGGCTTATGCGGCCATTACTCTTTCTTATGAGGTTGCTAAGGTATTCGGCGCTACCCACGGGTTTGTGGAAAAGGATCCGACAGATCCAGCGGGCAAACGGATGCTTTGGAAAAGAATGCAGATTCCCAAGGGTGCAAAAGTTCTTCAGGTTGAAGAGTTGATAACCACCATCGGGACCACAAGAGAAGTAAGAAGGGCGGTGCAGGAAGGCAACGGAATTCCCGTTAATTTCTTGCCGATCGTAGGCGCACTTGTCCACCGTCCGGCAGAATTGCCGATTGCTTACGACGGTGATATGAAAGTCGTTGCCGTAATTGAAAGGGCGGTTCATTCCTGGAATCCGGCTGAATGCCCTTTGTGCAAGGCTGGTTCTCCAAGGTTCAGGCCCAAGACGCATTGGGCCGAACTTACTGGAAAGAAGTAAAAAATAACAAGCCACGGAAATAATTCGTGGCTTTTCTTTTTGCGCAATAAAAAAAGCGTCCATTTTGCTATGGACGCTTTTGGTTTCCCGAATTACAGAATCGGGATTCCATTGAAGCTCACTTTGGGTCCGAATTTGATGCAGTCGATGTGCACGCCTGCATTGTATCGGCCGCCGTAGGGGAACTTCTTGATATCGGGGCAGTCTTCCCTCAAGCACACGCTGTTGGTCCCAATAGCAATGTGTATGCTTCCTTGCATCTTTTCAGCCACGACTGATCGTAGGATCCGTTTCGGTCTTCCCGGGTTCACGCCGAAGGCGAATTCACCCAGGCACAAAGACCTTGGGAAATGAGGCGAGGCGTCAATCATGTTAATGAGCATTGCTGCCTGCTCGCCGCCCGTGATCCTTGCTACATGGTTATCCCGGATTTCGAGGCGAGTTTCTTCCCGCACCCTGTTTAAGGGATTGGTGAGAAAGTCGCCGGGCTTCAGCACGTAAACTCCGTCAGCTCCGTAAGGGGCCGTGCAGAGTTCGCCGAAGAGCCCGTTTGTTCCGTGCCCTTCGCGCTTTCCAGTTTCTTCCGTCCAGTTGCCGTAAGGAACCTTCAAATGAAGGTCTGTGCCGTCTTCTGCTGTGACATGAATCGTGCCGCCCACATCTCCGCCGATCTCCTTGAGAATCCTCCTGGCATTTCTCGTGCAGCGAAACCGATTGGCAGGATGAAGTACTTCCAGCCAGTCCGCGGTGATGCCTGGATTGGAAATAAGAAACATTCCTTTTTCCAGCATCTTGCGGGTCGCAGCCGAATGGCTGATGCTGACATTGCTGATCAGCCAGGCTACGGTCTTACCCTCAAGAAGTTGTTCATCAAGAGAGTAATCCTGGCCTGGCCGTTTGACTGCCGGAATCCGAACGGTATCGTGCGGAAACTGTGAGAAAATCCTGCCGATGGGAGCGTCCCTGAAGCTTCCGGCCAGAACGAACAGAATTTGGTCTCTGTCCTTCAAGTACAGATCGCGTTGTGCTGCTAGAATCCTTCCGAGAGTCCGGGTATCCATTGTCCACCTTTCCTTTCTTTCTTGTGGAGTTGTTAATGTGCTTGTAAAAGGGGACAATTCCCCTTATTTCTATACTTTCATTATATCATCTTTTACCCATTTTGTCAATATAAATGATATTTGATTTTTCTCGTATTTCATCATATAATAATGTCATTAGAAAACTTTAATATCATTCAAACATGCAAAGCAATACTTTTGAATTGTTCGATAAGAAAGTTGATGAATTAACTAAAATCAGAAAGCCAAAAATCGCTTTTGGGCTGAAAGAGCCGAACGAAGTTATCTTAAAAAGTTTGAAAAAAAGCAAAAAGTTTGCGGATATTGTTTTAGTCGGTCCGAAAACGATAGAAAATGTAAAAGGATTTGAAGTCATAACAGGCGACGCCCCTGAAGAAAAATTGGCCTCTATGTTGGCTAACAACGAAGTGGAGGGGATTGTGAGAGGGACAATAGATGATTTCAAGACATATGAAGCGTATCAGCGGCTGTCAGGTGAGAAATCGGACTTCAATCCCGGTCTAATGGAAGATCCTTTGGGGCATCGGCTTTTTATCGGGCCTTGCAGCAATCCGGAAGGTTGGACAAAGGAAGAACGCTTAAAAGAAGCTTTGGGTTTTGCGAAGTTTTGTAAAGAATGGGAAATTGTTCCTAAAATAGCGGTTTTTACCGGCGTACGGCACGTGCAGGCCGTTTGCCAGGATGACCTGGCCGTCGGCTTCCATGCTGTCGGCGGAACCGCAGAAAGGTGAAAACTGGACCGGCACGTTGGGCAGCAGTTGCGAGAGATACCTGTAAATCTCGATGAAGCGAAGCCCGGTTCCGACCACGATAAGCGGGGGGTTCTTGATATACGCGACAGCCGCTTTGATTCTACTCGCCAGTCGCGCGAGACCCTCTTCGGTGTGGCCCGGATTCGGTCCGAAATTCCTCTCACCATGCGTAATCAGGTAGATCATTGCTTATTCCTTTCCCTTAAAAGAACTTGCCTTAGTTTCTATACTTCATTCTTACTATCTATATTATACACCCAAATACTAATTTTGTCAATAGAAAAGCTGTCTTTCAAAAGCTTATTTTTACCTGTTATTTATCCCCAGCTTATATATTGATTTTTGCTTTATTTTAGGGTAAAATAGATAAATAACATGAGAAGGAATATCGTTATAGAAAACCAAAAAGAGAAGGATTTAATCAAAGAGCTGAAGGGGAGAAAGGATATTAAGGCAGAAAGGATAAAAAAACTTCTTAAGCTTCCTGATCTTACAAAAAAGGAAAACTCTCCTGTGAGGATTTTAGTTGACAGGATTTTAGATTTGCCAAGATTCAAAGATTTTGACTTGGTTGATTTTCCGAGAATCGTAACCGTTGAACAGGGGTTTGATCTTTTAAATACGCCGAAAGATCATCCCAGCAGAAAAGAAACGGATACTTATTTTGTCACGGAAAACGACATCTTAAGGACGCAGACAACAATTATGTGGTCTTTTTATCTAAAAGACCAAGGTATTTTGAAAAGATTGGAAAAGGAAGGTTGGGTGGGTGCGCTGTCAGCTGGCATAGTTTTTCGCAAAGACGAAATCGATAGAAACCATTTTCCGGCCTTTCATCAGGTAGACGGTTTGTACATATGCCGAAAAGACCAAAAAATCATTACTTTGGAAGATTTAAAGGAAATAGAAATAGACATAGCCAAGAGCCTTTTCGGGGAAAAAGTTGAATGCAAGTTTTTGGTTGATTCTTTCCCTTTTACAGATCCTTCGGTGGAAATGGATATAAAACTGGGGGACGACTGGCTGGAAGTGGTGGGATCGGGGCTTGTGCACGAACAAGTTTTAAAAAACCTCGGACTAGACCCCGAAGTTTATAACGGCTGGGCGTTCGGTTTCGGAATAGACCGTTTGGCAATGTTAAAAATGAACATTCCCGACATAAGGGTGCTTTGGTCCGACGACCCGAGAATTACAAGCCAGTTTAAAAATATAAACAGCGAATACAAAGAAGTAAGTAAGTATCCTGAGACATCAAGGGATATTTCTTTTGTCATAGACGAATCCATCAATCTTAACAATTATTACGAAATCGTCAGGGATTTTGCCGAAAACCTGATTGAAGAAGTGAAGCTTATAGACAGCTATGAAGACGAAGAAAAGTTCGGAAAAGGCAGAAAAAGCTATACCTTTCGCATAGTTTACAGGTCGCCCGAAAGAACCCTGACAGCAGAAGAGGTAAATAAGATCCAAGATAAAATCAGGGAAAAGACAAAACAGGAATTAAACGCAGTATTGCGCTAAACATTAAAATACAAGCTAAACAATAATCAGATGCCAAAAGAAGTAAAAGTTAAAAAACCAGTGAGAAAAGAAGGCGAATATACAGCCAAAGACATTTACGTTTTGGAAGGGCTGGATCCCGTGAGAAAGCGTCCGGGGATGTATATCGGCTCAACAGGCCCTGATGGTTTGCACCATTTGATTTGGGAGTGCGTTGATAACAGTTTGGATGAAGCGATGGCGGGCTATGCCAAAAATATTGAGGTTGTTCTATTGCCGGGAAACAAGGTGGCAACTATAGACGACGGCAGAGGCATTCCGGTTGAGAAGCACCACCAGACGAAAAAATCCGCTCTGGAAACTGTAATGACAACCTTGCACGCGGGAGGCAAGTTCGGCGGAGAAGCGTATAAAGTTTCCGGCGGTCTTCATGGAGTGGGCGTTTCCGTTGTCTGCGCTCTTTCCACTTTTATGCGGGCCGAGGTTTGCCGCGACGGCAGCAGATATTATCAGGAATACGCCAAGGGAAAACCGAAAAGCGCGGTAAAGAAAGAGGGGACTTGCCGCCAGACGGGAACGACCATCATATTCGAGCCGGATTTGGAGATCTTCAAAGAAATCAAATTCGATCAGAAAAGAATTTTGGAGCATTTGCGCCAGCAGGCGTATCTGACAAAAGGCGTAAGAATAACTTTCAGAGACGAAGTGGCAAAATCAAGCTATACTTTCTATTTCGAAGGAGGTCTTTTCTCCTACGTCAAATATTTAATAGGCGAGTCAAAACCAAGGCACGCCAACATCTTTTATTGTTCGGGAGAAAAGAACGGGGTTGCCGTTGAGACGGCCTTCCAATATACAGAGGAATTTGAATACTACGAAGAGAGTTTTGCAAACAATATCTTTACCCCGGAAGGAGGAATGCATTTGACCGGATTTAGGTCCGCATTGACCAGAACCCTGAACGATTACGCCAGAAAAAACGACTTTCTAAAAGAATCAGACGAGAATCTTTCAGGCGAAGACATTAGGGAGGGATTAACCGTGGTCGTATCCGTAAAAATCAGAGAACCGCAGTTTGAGGGCCAGACGAAAGCTAAGCTCGGGAATCCGGAGGCAAAAGTATCGGTTGACCAGATAGTTTCCGAAAACCTTACTGATTTTCTGGAAAGAAACCCTCAAGATGCGAGGGCAATGATCGAAAAATGCATATTGTCCGCCAGGGCAAGGAAAGCCGCAAGGGCGGCTAAGGAAACCGTTTTAAGAAAGGGGATTCTGGAAGGGTTGGCTTTGCCGGGAAAACTGGCAGATTGTTCTTCAAAAGACCCCTCAGAATCAGAACTTTTCTTGGTTGAAGGAGAATCAGCCGGCGGTAGCTGTAAATCAGCCAGAGACAGGAGGTTTCAGGCTATTTTGCCCCTAAGAGGAAAGATTTTAAACATTGAAAGAGCAAGAATGGACAAGGTTTTAAGTTCCAAGGAAGTAAGGGCTTTAATTATAGCGATGGGTACTGCCATCGGAGAAGATTTCAATCTTGAAAAAGCGAGATATCACAGGATCATTCTTACTTTGGATGCAGACGTTGACGGCTCGCACATCAGAACCTTGCTTTTGACTCTTTTCTACAGGTATTTCAAGCCGATAATTGAGGCGGGCTATCTTTATATCGCCCAGCCGCCTTTGTACAGGATACAGACGGGCAAGAAAATAGATTATGCCTATACCGAGGAAGAAAAAAACAAGATTATGGATAAATTGAAGAAAGAGAAAGTAGTTAATATTTCCACGCAGAGGTATAAAGGTTTGGGAGAGATGAATCCTCAGCAGCTTTGGGAAACCACGATGAACCCTGAAAATCGGGTTTTACTGAAAGTGGTGATCGATAACGCCAAAGAAGCGGATAGGATTTTCGATACCTTGATGGGAGAAGAAGTCTTGCCGAGAAAGAAGTTCATCCAGACATACGCCAAAGCGGTCAGAAATCTGGACATTTAATTTTTAACAGCTTGACACCCGGCCAATCTTTGTCTAATATGAAGGCGAGATGGCCGTAAGGCCTTTTTTGATAAGATGAAAATCAACAATATTATTCCAAAGTTTATTTCTTTTTTAAAAGAGGTGCGGCTGGAAATAAAGAAAGTAAACTGGCCGACGAGAAAAGAAACCCTAAGATACACCCTGATTGTAATCGGCGTTTGCGTTGCGGTCGCCGCGTTTTTAGGCGGGTTCGACTATTTGTTCGGTGTTTTTCTAAAGAGATTTATCTTGAACCAATAAGATGCCAAAGCAAAAACTGCCCCAACAGAGAAATTGGTACGTGATACATACTTATTCCGGATACGAAGATGCGGTTGCCAAGAACCTGAAACAAAGAGTTGAATCTTTGGGCATGGAGGATAAGATTTTCAATGTTTTAGTTCCGAAAGAGAAGAAGATAAAGATAAAAGAAGGAAAAAGAAAAACTATCGAAGAAAAGATATATCCGGGCTATGTACTGGTGGAAATGATAGTTACGGATGATTCCTGGTATGTTGTAAGAAACACGCCTAACGTTACGGGATTTGTGGGAGTCGGCACGACTCCGGTCCCGATATCCTTGCAGGAAATAGACGTTTTAAAGAAAAGAATGGGCGTTGAATCTCCGCAATACAAGATTGAAGTGAAAGTGGGGGATTCGGTCAAGATTGTTGACGGACCCTTTAAGGATTTCGACGGCAAGGTTTTTGAGATCGACGAAGAAAAAGGTAAGATAAAAGTGCTTGTTAATATGTTCGGCAGAGATACTCCGGTTGAACTGGATTCTTTGCAGATTAAGAAACTTTAATACAGTAAATTAAAAGATTACTATTATGGCTAAAGTAAAAACGATTGTAAAACTGCAGATTCCGGCTACAAAAGCCACTCCTGCGCCTCCGGTAGGTCCGGCCCTGGCTCCTCACGGATTGAATCTTTCGGAATTCTGCCAGAAATTCAACGATCTGACAAAAGCCCAGGCGGGTTTTATAGTACCCGTGGAAATCACTGTTTTTGAGGACAGAAGCTACGAGATGAAGATAAAACAGCCGCCGGCATCTGATCTCCTTAAAAAAGCAGCCGGGATTGAAAAGGGATCGGGCGTTCCCAATAAGACAAAAGTTGCAAAAATCACAAAAGCCCAACTGAAAGAGATTGCCCAGAGAAAAATGCCGGATTTGAATACAACCGATGTCGAACAGGCAATGAAGGTTATTGCAGGTACGGCTAAAAATATGGGAATTGAAGTTACGGAGTAGTTCAAAGCTTATATTTTATAAAAATGAGGTCTACAAAAGACGAATATTACTTGAATATCGCCAGGGCGATCGGCGACAGAAGCACCTGTTTTAGGCATAAATGCGGAGCGATAATTGTTCGTGACGACCAGATTATCGCTACAGGATACATCGGCGCCCCTAGAAAAACTAAGGACTGTTTGGAAAGAGGAGAATGTTTAAGGGATAAACTTAAAATTCCTCATGGTACTTGTTATGAGATCTGTCGAAGCGTACATGCGGAAATGAATGCCATTATTAACGCGGCTAGGGCCGGAGTAAGCCTTTTACATGGAGATATATATATACATAGCCTAGATCCCAAAGACGGAAAGGAAAACGATTCTTTTCCGTGTTTTTTTTGCAAAAGAATGATAATAAACGCAGGATTGAACCGAGTTATTTGCAGCACCAAAGAAAGGCAGGTAAAAGTATTCTTGGTGGAAGACTGGATTAAGGACTGGCGGGAAAAAGACATTTGCGACGATAAATATCAATACGGTAAAGATAGAAACATCAAAGACAATTTGTCAAAATAGAAAATAAATCTTTCAGGCAGGGGATTTGGTAGGGCGTACAAAGAATATGATAAAAAACTCTTATCCTGGAAAATTCATAGTTTTCGAAGGCCTTGACGGTTCGGGTCAAAGCACGCAAGTCTCTTTTTTAAGAGATTTTTTAATTTCAAAAGGCATTGGGGTTGTGGCAACGAAAGAACCGACGATTGATTCTAATGCCGGGAAGAAAATCAGGCAGATCCTTGATGAAAAAGAAAAAGCGGATCCTAAAATTCTGCAGGAATTATTTGTTCAAGACAGGCAGGAGCATCTAGATAATGTTATTTTTCCTGCCTTAAAAGAAGGAAAATTCGTGATTTCCGACCGATATTTTTTTTCCACGTTTGCCTTCGGCGCATCCGACGGCCTTGATTTGGAGTGGCTCATAAAAATGAACGATAACTTCTTGCTTCCCGACCAGACTTTTATCTTGAACACAAGTCCGGAAACTTGCGTGCGAAGAATCGAGCAGAGGGGGATACCCGTAACGCTTTTTGAAAAAAAAGAAAAGCTTTCCAGGGTCTGGAAAACTTATGCTATAATGCCAGATAGGTTTGAAAACACGCTGATCATTGACGGAGAAGGGACAAAAGGCGAAGTTTTCAAAAACGTTAAAAAGATAATTACTGAGAAATTCTTAATCTAATGGACTTAGAAAAATTCTCTCCCAATTTTGAACTGTTAAAATTAACCGACGAAGAAAAATCGCTGGTCTCTCCTTTTTTTACCAACCTGGACAGGTCAGTCTTTGCGGTTACTTTTTTACCTCCGGAAGTGATTGGAGCTTTGTGTTCTAGAACAAGCCGGGCAAAGGACGACCTGAGAATGGTCTTTTTAAACGAGTTTATAAAGCCGTTTCTGCAGGACCAGACGGAATACGGAAAATCTCTTAAGTCATTGATCGAATTTTTTCATAAAAATCCGATAGAGCTGGTGTTTTCCAACCCAAAAGGCAGAGAGTTCTATATTAAATGGCTGGCTCAGTTCGGAGACGATTCCATTGCTCAAATGGCAGGGGTTCATTTGATTTATTCGTCCTTGTCCCAGTTGGCGATAAAGCACTTTGAAGATATGCGCATCGGCGTGGCACCCATCGAAAAATCCACAAGATATGTCGATTATTCCTCCAAGGCCAACGGCGAATACCTTTATTATACGGATCCCACTTTGGAAGAAATGGGATTAAAAGACGAATACAAGAAAGTAATGGATAATCTGTTTGAGGTGTATTTTTTGATTTATTCAAAATATTTCGAACATTTAAAAGGTAAGTATCCCGAAGAAAAAGAAATGGTTTTAAAGACAAAGGCTTTTGATGTTGCCAGGAAAACATTGCCCGTATCCACCCTAAGCCAGATTTCTTTCTTTGGAAACGGCCAGGCCTTAGAATATTTGGTGAGTCGGTCTTTAAATAACAACCTGGGGGAAATTCGTTGGGCGGGGCAGGCGGCTTTTGATGAATTGAGCAAAATAATCCCGGCCTTTTTAAGGAGGATAGAAAGTCCGGAATCGGAGCAATACAGAAAGTACTTGGGAGAAAGGGGAGAAAGAGTCAGAAAATCAATGGAAGAAGTAAAATACCAAAAAGAAGAAGTAAAAAGTGAGAGTCCTGTCCGGCTTTTGGATTACGATAAAGACGGTGAAGACAAAATAATAGCAGGGCTTTTGTATTTTGAAACAAACGAGCCCTTTGACAGGATTTTGGATAAAGTTAAAAAAATGTCTTCAAGCGAAAAAGAGAAGATTTTACAAGAAGTTTTGAAAGACAGGAAGCATAGATATTACAAAATACCGCGGGCTTTTGAAAACGCTTATTTAAGATTTGAAGTAACGATGAACATCGGCGCTTGGCGTGATTTGCATCGCCACAGGATTCATACCCAGTTTAGAGAAAGATTCAATCCGTATAACGGATTTGACACGGCTCCGGAGTTATCAGAGGTGGGGCTTGAACAGAACTATAAAGATGCAGTGTTGAAGGCGGAAGATCTTTACAGGAAAGTTGAAAAGTTCAATCCTGATTTGGCTCAATATTGTTGCACTTTGGGCCACAAAGTCAGATTTATACAGTATCAGAACCTAAGGTCTTTTTTCTGGGAAACCGAGCTAAGAACCATTCCGCAAGGCCATCCCGATTACCGCAAGATTGAACAAGAGAAAATAAACTTGGTAAAAGGCATATATCCTTTGGTTTCAAAGTATCTTTTGGTTGATATGCAGGAGTACGATTTTGCCAGAAGGGGAGTTTCAGAACAAATCCAAAAGAAGGAAAAAGAACTGAAGCAATATTTTGAAAATAAATAGAATATGAAATTTACACCGACAATCGGACTAGAAATACATTCGGAATTGAGAACAAACTCGAAAATGTTTTGTTCCAGCCCCAACGATCCTGACGAAACCAGGCCCAATTTTAACGTTTGCCCAGTTTGCATGGGGCATCCCGGCACCTTGCCCGTGATAAACAAAGAGGCTGTCAGAAAAGTCATAAAAACAGGGCTTGCCTTAAACTGCAGTATTCCGGCTAAATCTAAGTTTGACCGGAAAAACTATTTTTATCCCGACTTGCCAAAAGGATACCAGATTTCCCAATACGATATGCCGCTTTGCCAAAAAGGATACTTGGAAGTTAGCGGAAGAAGAATAGGGATAACAAGAGTGCATCTGGAAGAGGATACTGGTAGGTTGATTCATGAAGAGGTTGCCGGAGGAAAAATAACTCCTGAAGTGGAAGAAAAGTTTAAAAAAGGCGATATTGAAGAAATTTATAGACAGAACATAAAAGAGGCATATACTTTAGTTGATTTTAACAGGGCAGGGATTCCTTTAATGGAGTTGGTTACCGAGCCTGACATCACTTCGGGAAAGGAAGCAAGGCAATTCGCGGAAGAACTTCAGCTTATTTTAAGATACCTTGATGTTTCTTCTGCTGACATGGAAAAGGGCCAGATGAGGGTTGAGGTGAATATATCTTTAAAGCCCGAAAAATCGGATAAATTGGGAACCAAGGTTGAAATAAAAAACCTCAATTCTTTCAGGTCGGTAGAAAGAGCGATTGATTACGAGATGAAAAGGCAGGAAGAACTTTTAAATCAAAAGAAAAAGATAATACAAGAAACGCGCGGCTGGAACGACCAAAAAGGAGAAACATTTTCTCAGAGGGAAAAAGAAGAGGCTCACGATTACAGATATTTTCCTGAGCCGGACTTGCCGACATTAACTTTCGGAAAAGATTTTATTGAAGAAATCAGGGCCGAAGTTCCGGAGCTTCCAAAGCAGAAAAAAGAAAGATTTGGCAAAGAATACGGTTTGGACGAGAAAACCGCCGAAACCTTTGTGTCCAATAAAGACCTTAGCGAATATTTTGAAAAGGTGGTTTCTGAGTTTGAGAACTGGATAAAAGAAGAAGAAGTAAAAGAAAAAATCTCCGCTGGGGAGAGAAAAAAGATTAACAAGCTTGCTTCAAACTATATCATTTCTGATATTAAAGGCTTGTTAGGGGACAGGTTATTCGTTGAAAAAGATTTCAAAATAACTCCCGAGAACTTTGCCGAATTTATCAAGATGATTTATAAGAACGAGATTTCAAGCAGGATCGCAAAACAGGTTTTAAAGATAATGTTTGAGACTGGAGCGGACCCTTCTCATGTTATCGGAGAGCACGGCTTGGCGCAGGTATCGGACGAATCGGAAATAGAGGTCGTTATAAAGCAAGTTCTTTCGGAAAATCCCAAAGCAGTGGAAGATTATAAAAAAGGAAAACTGACTTCCTTCCAGTTTTTAATCGGCAAGGCAATGGCAGCCACTCGCGGGAAAGCCAATCCTCAAACTTTGCAAAAAGTATTAAAAGATGCGCTTTCCAAATAGGCTATAGATTCCTATCGCTACTCTAGTTATTGTTTTAAGAATCTATCTACGAGAACTGAGGACTTTTTATAGTTTTTGACCCATTTAATTCTTCTGTCTTTCTTAAACCAAGTCATTTGGCGCTTTGCATAGTGTTCAATTTCTTTTTGCAGTTTTTCCGCCATTTCTTCGTATTTTATTTCTTTCTGCAGGTAGTAGGCGATGTAGCGGTATTCCAAACCAAACTCTTCCAGGCGTTTCCAGGAAACACCTGATTTGTGGAGATTTTCAACCTCTTTTACCATTCCTTGTTTTAACCTTTTTTCAAGCCGCTTTCGGATCAGCGTTTTCAGCTCGTTTTGGCCCTTTTTCACCCCTAGGAATAAGACCTCAAAATCTGGCTTATTCTGTGAAAACCGGGGTATAGGCCTCTTTGTCTTTAAAACTATCTCCAATGCCCTTATAAGCCGCCTGGGGTTGTTTTTATCTATGGTTTTAGCTCGCCTAGGGTCCAGTTTTTTCAGCATTCTGTACATTTCGGAAACCGGTTTTCTTTCCAGTTTTTTCCTTAATTTCCAGTCCGGTTTTACGTTTGGGATGTTTGTCCTATCAACCAGCGTCGCGATATAAAAACCGGTCCCTCCGACAACCAAAGGAATTTTCTTTTTCCCCCAGATCTTTTTGATCGCTTTTTCAGCCAAGGTTTTGTATTGGGCCACATCAAATCTTTCTTTGGGAGAAGCCACATTCAGAAGATAGTGGGGGACGCCTTGCGTTTCTTTTTTAGTGACTTTTCCAGTGCCGATATCCATTCCTTTATAAACCTGTCTTGAGTCGGCCGAAATTATCTCGCCTTGAAACTTTTTAGCGAGCTTAATGGAAAGATCGGTTTTTCCCGAGGCCGTCGGTCCCAAGATTACGATTAGTTTTTTCTTCATGGTTTATTGTTTAAGGTTCCTTTTAGACCCCACGGCGTGGCGTCTATAATTTTTACTTTAACAAATTTTTTCAGGTTATTTTTTTTCGATTCAAATCTTACAGTCTTGTGGGTTTTGGTTTTGCCAAGCCACAGATCGGGTTTTTGGAATTTTTCCACAAGAACTTCTACAGCCTTTCCCATATACTTTTTATTTTTTTCCAAGGCCGTTTTTTTGAGTATTTCGTTAAGAACTTTTTCTCTTCTGCTTTTTTCTTCTTTTGAAACGTTGTCTTTTAATTTTGCGGCAGCGGTTCCCGGCCTCAAAGAATATTTGTTAATGTATGCCATATCGTATTTGATTTCTCTGAACAGTTTAGCAGTGTTTTCAAACTGTTTCTTTGTTTCTCCGGGAAAGCCTACAATAATGTCGGTGGACAAGGCGATATCCGGTATTTTGCTCCTTATTTTTTTAACCAGATTTTTGTATTTTTCAACGGTATAAGGCCTGTTCATTTTTTTTAAAATATCGTTGTTTCCGGACTGAACGGGAAGATTCAAATAATCGGCGACTTTTTTGCACTTTTTCATCGCGGTTATCAAGCTGTCCGAAAAATCCTTCGGATGGGAGGAGGTGAATTTTATCCAGAATTCTCCTGGAATGTCGTTTATTTTTCCCAAAAGCGCAGAAAAGGGGATTGGTTTGTACGAATTCACGTTTTGCCCCAAAAGCCATATTTCTTTGCATCCGCTTTTAACTGCATTTTTAGCTTCGGAAAGGATATCTTTTACCGGCCTTGATTTTTCTCTTTCTCTTGTGTAAGGAACCACGCAATAGCTGCAAAAATTATTGCAGCCGGTCATTATGGGAATTAAAGCAATAGAATTGTCAGAAATTTTGGGCAATAATTTAAAGTAATCCTTCCCTGGATTATTTTTCAAGCCAAGCAGCTTTGGCAATTTTGGCAGATCTTTAATGCCGATTATCAAGTCGAATCTTTCGGTCAGTTTAAGCTTATCTTTTTTTAAAATGCAGCCGGTTAAAATTGTCTTCGTTTTATTTTTCGTTTTTTTGTATTTTTCCGCAATTCCGTAAACTCGGTCAACGGCCGACTTTCTGACAGAACACATGTTCACGATTACAAAATCAGCCCTTTCGGTTTTCGAAGCAGGGGTTAATCCGGAAGAGTCCAAGATCCCGGCGATTCTTTCGGAATCAGCCATATTCATCTGGCACCCGAAAGTGATAATCCTGTAATTCATAATTGGTTATTCTACAATGAAAAAACAGCCCCTTCAAGGGGCTGTTTTCTTAGTGTATCTCTTCTTTTCTTTCCTTTAGGAAGAATCTCCATTGTTCTATGAACTCGACAAAAATGGAGAACGGCATATCGATTAAGGCGTTAAAGAAGGCGGCAATGGCGTTATACCTTTTCCATTTAACCGAGAGCCAATGTCCCGTCGCGGCGACCGGCAAAGACAAGACGTCGAATATGAAAGCGAAAAATCCTCCCGATTTTTCCTGGACAGTGAGTTCTTGCCCTCTTTTTCTTATTGCCAGTCCTGCAAAAGTGATCAAAGCCACAAACATAATATTGAGCATTATAGAAGTTGGCGGAAAACCAGCAAGCTCGAATATCCAAACTATAAATCCGAAAGAAACTAGCGCCCCGACAGCGTATATCAAAGCAATAATCGAACTCAATATGATACCCGTTCTTTTCTTCGGAACCTTCACTTCGTAAGTATCTGTTTTATCTGATTTGTAGACGATTTTCATGGTTTCCATTATTACGACATTGAGATTGTTTTTTGAAGGAAGTTTTATGGTTGTGGTGAGCAGAAACATCAAGAAAGTCGGGCCCAGAATATCCACCACTATCGTAACTGGCGCAAAGGTTCCGGTCAGCCATTTGGCGAGAGGGTATTCGACAAAAAAGATGGATACTATGTTTCCTAGGAGCACCGAGAGCGTGGAATAGAGCGCGGCGCGGTAAAGGCGTTTTTTCAAGGTGGACAATCTTTTGTTGTAAGCTTTTTTGATTGAGCTTTCCAATACTTCCGGTTCGGATACTTTATTTAACGCCTCTTCTTGGTTTTCTTCCGATAAAATGTCTCCCAAGAGTAGGTACGGGGTGTCGTACTTTTCGCAAATCGCATAGAATTTTTTCCCCAAAGGATGGGAAAGATGTCCTTCCAGCACGCGCCATAAGTTATATATGTTCTTTGTTGCTTCGGAAAGCCATTCTGAGGAAGGATTGTTCCAGTCCGGATATTTGTATTTTATGAGGTTATAGCTGATTATCGGGGAATCGAGTTTGAACAGGGCCTGCTGGACGGCGATATATATCTGGATGTTTTTTTCCTCTTCATTGAAAGCGCCCATTTTAAATATGCCTTCGTTTAAGAAGATTCTTTTTTTCATTTTGTCGAACATATAGTTTATCAGCGCTATCTCTTTTCTTGAAGAAGCCAGGTTTTCTTCTATTTCGCAGGCGGCAATTTCCAGAATCCAGTTATAGAGCTGGATTTTTTCCCGCGGGGTCCCGGTCTGAGGGCGGTTTCTTAATATAAAAACGTATTTGTTGATTATTCTTTGAACCGTTTCGAATTTTATTTCTTCAATCCTGTCATTCGGAAAATGGCCGCCGCGAATGAGCTCTAAAATTAAGGATTCGGCCATTGAGTTGTCCTTGGGCGGATTGTTCAGATCTATGCTTAAAAACCTTCTTTTCAGCTTTCTGATGATCATCGCCCGCCTCATCAAATGTTCTTCCTTCCAGTCCACTATTATCCTTATTTTTTCGTAAAAAGCGGCAACCCTGGCGGCTATTTCATCGACATGAATGGTAGTTACGCCTTTTTTAGGTTGCAAGGACTGGCGCCAGTTGCGGTATTGAGAGATGAGGTTTTTTGTATCTTCCGATAATTCTGCCATATTTTTTACTCCGTTGTTACCGTTTAACGGAGCGAATTTATTTCTTATTTTCTATCTCTATTTTAACTTTTTTAATAAATTCATCCAAGCTCATAGAAAAGATGTTTTTTTCTCCTCTTTTTCTTATGCTTACCGATGATTCGGATATTTCTTTGTCGCCGACAACCAGGGTATAAGGAATTTTTTGCATTTCCGCCTCTCTGATTTTTTTGCCGACAGTTAAGTTCTCAGTGCTTGATTCCGCCCTGATATTGTTTTTCAGGAGTTTTTTGCAGGTTTCTTTTACGTATTCTTCATGATTGCTCCCGACGTTGATTATTTTAACCTGAACGGGGGACAGCCATAAAGGGAAAGCTCCGGCGAAGTGTTCGATGATTAAAGCGAGAAATCTCTCGTAGGATCCCAAGATAGCGCGGTGAACCATTACGGGGTTGCGTTCTTTTCCGTCTTTATCCGTGTACGTCAGATTGAATCTTTTTGGAGTTGCAAAGTCAATTTGCACCGTTGGAATTTGCACTTCTTTTCCTAAGGCGTCTTTAAACATAAAATCGAGCTTCGGCCCGTATAATGCGGCCTCTCCCGGGTGTTTCTTAGCATTCAAGTTCATTTCGCTTGATACTTCTTCCAATATCTTTTCGCACAAGTTCCAATCCTTTTTCTCTCCGATGTATTTGCTGAAATCTTTGCCTCTTGTTGAAAGGGAAACCCAGTGGTTGCCCCATAATCCGATAGAGCTATAAAAATCTTTTATAATTTCCACCAGCGTTTTTATTTCTTTTTTCACCTGTTCTTGGGTGCAAAAGGTGTGGCCGTCTTCTACGGTAATGGCGTAAACGCGAGTCAGTCCCCCTATTTCTCCGGGCTTTTCCGCTCGATATTGTTTTTCCGATTCCATGTATCTTATAGGCAAATCTCTGTATGATCTCGGTTTTGATGCGTATATCTGGGTTTGGTGGGGGCATTGCACCGGTTTCATTACAAATTTGTGTCCTTTTTTGGAAGAAACGTGAAATAGTTCTTCGCTGAATTTTTTTGCATGCCCGGATATTTCATAAAGATCAATTTTTGCCAAATGAGGAGTCGAAACTTTTTCAAAGCCGTAATTTCTGCATATCCTTTCAACTTCTTTTTGAAGTTCTTCTTTGATGGCCGTGCCCTTGGCCGTAAAAAGAGGCAATCCCGGGCCAACAAGCTCGGAAAAACAGAATAAATCAAGTTTCTTACCCAAAATTCTGTGGTCTCTTTTTTCCGCCTCCTCTTGCATCTTTACGTATTCATCCAGCTCTTTCTTGGTTTCAAAGGCCAGTCCGTATATCCTTGAAAGCATTGGATTTTTTTCAGAACCTTTCCAGTAAGCGCCCGCAACCTTTGTCAGTTTAAAGGCATCGGGGTTTATTTCTTTCGCAGATTTAATATGGGGCCCTTTGCAAAGATCGACAAACGCGCCGCTTTCATATATGGAAACGTTTTTCCCCGGCAGGTCTTTTATTAAATCCAGCTTATATGGCTGGTTTTTGAATATTTTTCTTGCCGCTATTTTTGAGATATTTTTCTTTTTAAAAGAAACGTTTTCTTTTATTATTTCTTTTATTCTTTTTTCTATCTTTGGAAGATCTTTTTCTGAAAAATCCTTAGGTAGCTCAAAATCATAATAAAAGCCGTTTTCTATGGCTGGTCCGATTCCAAGCTTGGCCTTGGGGTATATGTTTAAAACCGACAAGGCCATAATATGGGATAAGGAATGACGTATTGTTTCTATTTTCATATTTTTTTAAATTGTTTTATTGATAACTTCTTCCACTTCTTCGGCTACCACCTTGGTTTCCCCGTTTCTATTATCAATCCTTCCTTTAATAAATACAACTTTGTTTTCCTGCAGAGCAGTGGGATTTCTCTCGATTATACTTGGGAAAACAACCACTTCCGTTTTGTCGGTCAGGTCTTCCACTTTTATAAACAGCATCGGACTTCCGTTTTTTGTGATTATCTTTTTGATTCCGGAAATGATTCCTCCAATCTTTATCTTTTTATTTGCCAGGTCGGAGGTGATTTTAGAAATGGAAAAAGTTTTGTTTTCAAAAACTTTTCTGAAGTCCTCTAGGGGATGCGAACTTACGTAAAGGCCGAGAAGCTCTTTTTCCCAGCTCAGTTTGTCGAAAGTCGAAGCAGGCGATGCCGAAAGCAGGATTATCTTCTTTACGTCTTTGATTCCGTCGAACAGGCCTTTTTGGCCGTTGATTTTGTTTTTGGAATTTTCTCTTGCCCATTCCAACAATCTTTCCAGGTTCTGCAGGAGCTGGTTTCTTTCGGCGAATCCGTCGAAAGCCCCGGCCTTAATCAAGCTTTCCAGCGATTTTTTGTTCAAGTCTTTCGAGTTTATCCTTTGGATAAAGTCCTCGACCGATTTGAAAGGGCCGTTCAGTTTTCTTTCGTTGGTTATGGAGTCAATTATGTTCTCGCCGACGTTTTTAATGGCCAGAAGACCGAAACGGATTTTGTTTTCTTTGGGCACAACCGTAAAGTTTTTCAAGCTTTCGTTTATATTCGGGGGCAAAACCACGATTTTCATTCTTTTGCATTCTCCGATCAAAATGGCTATTCTTTCAACGTCGGTCTTTTCGGAAGTTAAGAGCGAGGCCATAAACTCGACGGGATAGCGGGCTTTTAAGTAAGCCGTCTGGTAGGCGACCGTGGCATAGGCCGTGCTGTGGGCTCGGTTAAAGCCGTATCTGGCAAAAGGCAGTATCCATTCCCATATTTTTTTGGCATCTTCTTTTTTGATGCCGTTTTTTTCGCATCCGGTGATGAATTTTTCTCCCTGGCTTTGCAGCAACTCTTTTATTTTCTTACCGACCGCTTTTCTCAAAATATCGGCTTCTCCCAGGGTGAATCCGGCCAATTCCTGCGCAACTTTCATCAATTGTTCCTGGTAGACTATGATTCCGTAGGTGTCTTTTAAAATCGGCTCCATCTTCGGATGCAGGTATTCTATCCTCTCCTTGCCGTGTTTTCTTTTGACGTAAGAAGGAATAAGCTCCATCGGCCCGGGGCGGTAGAGCGCAATCATGGCGTCGATATCCTGGAATTTCGTCGGCTTCAATTCCTTTAAATATCTTTTCATGCCGTCCGATTCCAATTGAAAAACGCCGGTTGTGTTGGCATCCTGAAAAATCTTGAAAGTGGCTTCGTCGTCATGGGGAATTTTGTCAATGGCTATTTTTTCTCCTTTTACGACGTAGATGCGGGCCAGGGTGTCTTCGATTATGGTCAGGTTTTTGAGGCCCAAAAAATCCATTTTTAAAAGGCCCAGGTCTTCAATGGAATGCATTTCATACTGAGTGACAACGGCTTCATCGTTTTGGGTCGGGTGTTGCAGCGGCACATAATCTGAAAGAGGATCTTTTGAAATAACCACCCCGCAGGCGTGAGTCGAAGCGTGCCTTGCCACTCCTTCCAGTTTTTTTGCAAGATCGATAAGTTTTTTTGCTTGGCTGTCGCTTTCATACATCTCCTTGAACTCTTTTACCTTTTTTAAGGTATCTTGCAGGGTAAAGCCGAAAGGTATCATCTTGGCTATGGTGTCGCAATAGCTGTAGGCGTATCCCAAAGCCCTTCCCACGTCGCGGATCACGGCTCTGGCGGCCATTGTTCCAAAGGTGATGATCTGGGCAACGTGGTCTTGGCCATATTTATTGGAAACATAATTTATCACTTCGTCTCTTCTTCTGTCGGTGAAGTCAAGGTCGATATCCGGCATTGATATTCTTTCGGGGTTTAAAAACCTTTCGAACAAAAGGTTGTATTTCAAAGGATCGACATTCGTGATGTTCAGCAGGTAGGCGACTAAAGATCCGCCGACCGAACCCCTTGAGTTTACTATAATCCTGTTTTCTTTGGCCCAGTTGACGAAATCCTGAACAATCAAAAAGTAAGTGGCAAAGCCGGTTTGTTCTATTACGGAAAGTTCGTACTTCAAGCGCTCCAAAGCTTCCGGAGAAGGGCTTTCTCCGAACCTGTTTTTTAACCCTTTGTGGCAGAGCTCTTCCAAATAGCCGTTCGGAGTTTTTCCCTGAGGCACTTCAAAGTGAGGGAGTTTGGTTTTTCCTAGCTCAAAATCAAAATTGCACGCATTAACTATTTTCTGGGTGTTTTCGATGGCCGAAGGAACGTCTTTGAAGGCCTCAATCATTGATTTCGGAGACCTTAAAGAGAAATCGTCGTTCTTGAGAGTTAAACGTTCCGGATCGTTTTGATCGGACCCCGTGTTTATAAGCATCAAGATGTCTTGCGCTTCGGCGTCTTCGGACTTCAAATAATGAATGTCGTTGGTTGCGACAAGGGGAATGTCCAGCTTTTTCGAAAGGGAAATCAAGCCGTCGTTAACGGTTTTCTGCTCCTTGTTGTGGGGATGGTTTTGAAGCTCGAGATAAAAACTGTCTTTGCCGAAAATCCTTTGGAATCTTTTTGCGGTTTCTTCCGCTTCTTCCTTTTTTCCGGAAAGTATCTGGCGGGGGATTTTTCCCTGGACGCAGGCAGTCAGGGCGATAAGGCCTTCGGAATGTTTTTCCAAGAGCTCTTCGTCAACCCTGGGTTTGTAATAAAAGCCGTCCAAATGGGCTTTGGTTACCAATTTTACCAGATTTTTGTAGCCCGCTTCGTTTTTTACGAGAAGTATCAAATGGTATCTTTTATCGTCTATGTTGGGGCGCCTTTGATCCATTTTTTCCAGAGCAAGATAAACTTCGCAGCCGATTATCGGCTTTACGCCCATTTTTTTCGCTTTTTGATAAAACTCAACAGCTCCGTACAGTACGCCGTGGTCTGTAAGGGCGACAGAGTCCATTCCCGACTTTTTTACGTAATTCAAAAGATCGTCTATCTTGGGCAGGCCGTCGAGCAGGCTGTAGTGGCTATGAACGTGAAGATGGGTGAATTTCATTTGGGTCATAAAAAACCCTTTTTTAGGTTATACTATTTTACTTTTTTAACCCTTTAAAGTCAATCAAAAAAATTTATGCTAAAATTACAAAATGAATTATCCCAATTTGCGAGAAGAGAAAAAACTGCGGAAAAAAGGGTTTAAAACAGTAATCGGGCTGGACGAAGCCGGTCGGGGTCCTTTGGCGGGTCCTGTTGTGGCTGCCGCTGTTTTTGTAAAGAATTTGGAAGCGGCAAGAAAAGAATTAAAAGGAATCAGGGATTCCAAAAAGATTTCTTTTCAAAAAAGGGAGGAATTCTGTAAAAAGATCGTTAACAGTAGCAATGTTAAATGGGGGATAGGCAGGGTATCCGAAAAAGTAATAGACAGAATAAACATTCTGGAAGCGACAAAATTAGCCATGAAAAGGGCGTTAAAAATCTTAGATTGCAAACTGCGGGTTGCAAGTTGCAAGAAAGCCGACTTTTTGGTGTTGGACGGAAACTTTAAAATAGGTCAGAACATTCCACAAAAACCGATTGTTAAAGCCGATGAAAAAGTTTTTTCCTGCGCAGCAGCTTCCATTTTAGCTAAAGTCTCGAGGGATAAAATAATGTCAAACTACGAAAAGAAATATCCGGAATACGGCTTTTCCAGACATAAGGGCTATCCCACCAATTTTCATTATTCAATGCTTAGAAAGCACGGGCCTTGCAAAATACACAGAAATACCTTTAGGTTGAGTTGACGCGCCTTGATTCAAAAGGCGTTATCTGCTAACATAGAAAATACTATTTTTATAAAATCATATGGCAATACCAAGATCAAAACACACGAGATCAAGAAGAAATAAAGGCCGGCTTCATCAGTATTTGAAGAAGCCTGCTGTTGGCATTTGCGTAAAATGTGGCAAAGAAGTCCAGCCGCACGTGCTTTGCTGGAACTGCGGTTATTACAAGGGAGTGGAAGTGGTCAATGTTTTGGAAAAACTGACAAAAAAAGAAAAAAAGAAAAGAGAGAAAGAAATGGCCCAAAAAGAAAAAGAAGAAAGAAAACCGGAATCCCTTTCGATGGAAGGATTATCAAAGAAGTAAAAAGCTGTTCAATTATGGCATCCCGTCACTTATCAAGATCAATAGCGATGCAGAGTTTATACGAATGGGATTTTTACGGCAAGAAGCCGGACGCTCTTAAAAACATCGTCGAAAAAAACATCGAAGAATTCGGGCCCGGGCTTGAAGAAAAGGGCTTTGTCTGGCAGTTGATAAACGGGGTGGTATCGAATATAAAGGATATTGATAAGATTATTGAAAAAGCGGCGCCGGAATGGCCGATAGACCAGATAACGATTATCGACAGAAACGTTTTAAGGATCGGGCTGTACGAGCTTCTTTACGGAGACAAGGAGGAAGTTCCTCCAAAAGTGGCCATCAACGAATCGATTGAGCTGGCTAAAACTTTCGGCGGCGAAAGCTCGGGAAAATTCATCAACGGAGTTTTAGGCACCGTTTTTAAAGAGATAGGGGAAAAATAAACAACATATGAAAGATTTTTCGCAGCTTGAGAAAAAATTGGAAGTAAATTTCAAAAATAAAGATTTGCTTATGCAAGCGTTCGTCCACCGTTCTTTTTTGAACGAAACGCCTGATTTCAAACTTCCCCATAACGAAAGATTGGAGTTTCTCGGAGACGCGGTGCTGGAACAGGTTGTCACGGAGTATCTTTATAAAAATCATCCGTCCAAAACAGAAGGGGAGCTTACCAGTTGGCGGGCGGCTCTGGTCAATGCGAGAATGCTGGCCAAGATAGCCCAGGAAATCGGATTCAACGATTTTCTCTTGCTTTCCCAGGGAGAGGCAAAAGAAGAGGGAAAGGCCAGAAGTTACATTTTGGCAAACACCCTGGAAGCGTTTATCGGCAGTTTGTATCTTGACCAAGGCCTGGATATCTGTAAAGATTTTATCGAAAAGAATCTGTTGAAAGAATTGCCGGATATCATTGAAAACAATTTATTCAAAGATTCAAAGTCGCATTTTCAGGAAAAATCACAAGAGAAGCTTGGTTTGACGCCGACATACGAAGTTTTAAAAGAGTGGGGGCCCGATCACGAGAAAAAGTTCACTATCGGAGTTTTTCTGGGAAAAGATCTGGCGGCCGAAGGGTCCGGATCTTCAAAGCAGGAAGCAGAGGAAGAAGCGGCAAAGAACGCTTTAGAAATAAAAGGTTGGTAAAAACAATTAATATAATTTACAATAAAATCAATGTTAGTTATAAGATTATTCAGAGTAGGAAAAAGGAATCAGCCTTCTTTTAAGATCGTAGTTACCGATAAAACGAAGGCGCCGAAAGCAGGCCGCTTTGTAGAAGAGGTCGGTTTTTTAAATCCTTTGACAAAACAAAAAGTGTTAAAGGCAGAGAGAATAAAATACTGGATTTCGGTTGGGGCAAAGCCATCAGCTACAATCCATAACTTGTTGGTTTCCGAAAAGATCGTAGAGGGCAAAAAGATAGTATCTCATAATGTTAAAAAAGTTGAACCATCGGCTGGCGGAGCAAAACCAGTAGAGCCCAAAGCCCAGGAAGCCGCACAGGCAACAGCGCCAGCGGCAAAAGCTGAAGAACCCAAGAAAGAAGAGGTAAAGGAGGAAAAACCGGTCAAAGTAGAAGCGGAAATTAAACCGGAAGAGCCGGCAAAACCAGTTGTTGAGAATAAAGAAGAGCCCCAGAAAGAGGAAGAACAGAAAGAAGTTGCCCCGAAACCTTGACTTTCAATAAAAATAAATTATACTAAAAGAAAGAAAGTAGCTTTTAGCGCTAATTAAAATGCGCCAAATAAACCGATTCTCCGTAAGGTAGAGAATCATAGTAGTCAGAAAGGTCGGGCTACTCTAGACTTAAAGATAAAATTGAAGAAATCTATTATGGCAAAAGCATTTTCTGATCAGGAGTTCCTTGAATATCTTATCAAGGCGTTGGTTGATCATCCGGAAGAAGTCAAGATAGAGAGAAGAGTTGACGAAATGGGAGTTTTGCTTTCTTTGAAAGTAAACCCAGAAGACATGGGCCAAATCATTGGCCGCGCCGGAGCAACCGCCAGATCCATTAGATCTTTAGTTCGCATAGTTGGCTTGAAAAATCACGCCAGAGTGAACTTGAAGATTGAGGAACCGGAAGGCGGAAGAGTTGTCAGAGAAAGAAAGGTGCCAGCCGAAGGCGGTTTGGAAGACCTTAAGCTCTAAAAGGCAAATAAATTTACCTTAAAAGCAAACGGTGCTACTATATTGGTAGCGCCGTTTGTTTTAACAGAGGTATGATACAATTTGAAATCATTACAATTTTCCCCGAGCTTTTCAGTTCCTATTTGAAAGAAAGTCTGATTGCCCGCGCTCTTAAAAAAAAGCTTGTAAAGATCAATGTTCATAATTTGAGGGATTGGACTCGGGATAAACACAAAACCGTGGATGACAGGCCTTTTGGCGGCGGTTTTGGAATGGTAATGAAAGCAGAGCCCGTATACAAAGCGGTTGTCAGTTTAAAGAAGACAAAAGCCAATAATAGAAAGTCAAAAGTAGTTCTTTTTACGCCGAGAGGAAAGAAGTTCAACCAAAAAATCGCTTATCAACTCAGTAAATCGGATCAAGTTATTTTTATCTGCGGAAGATACGAAGGAGTGGATGAAAGGATCGCCAAAAACGTGGCGGATCTTGAGCTTTCAATAGGGGATTATGTTTTAATGGGCGGCGAACTGCCGGCAATGGTGGCAATTGAAACAATTTCAAGATTGGTGTCCGGAGTTTTGGGCAAAGAAGGCCTGTTAAAGGAAAGGATCACGAAAGAAAAGGGATTTATAGAGTACGCCCAATATACGAGGCCCGAAGTCTTTTCGCCGAAAAAAGGGATATCCTGGCGTGTGCCGAAAGTTCTGCTTTCGGGCGATCACAAAAAAATTGAAGCATGGAAGAAAAAACACGGGAAGGCAATTGAAAGTTAAGTTATTTTGTGATATTCTATGTAATACAATTTTCATCGTGGGCGTGTGGCCGAGCAGCTAAAGCATCAGACTGTAAATCTGACGGTCTCTGACCTTCGTAGGTGCAAGTCCTACCGCGCCCACCAAGAGTACGCCGAGATAGCTCAGCGGTGGAGCATCCCCATGGTAAGGGGAAGGTCCCGGGTTCAAATCCCGGTCTCGGCTCTGGGTATAAATAAAATCAATAACTGCGAATTAAAAATATGGCTAAAAAGAAACCTTTCGTAAAATTCCAGTGTACTGTTTGCAAAAGAGTGAATTATTACGTTCACAAATCCAAACAGTTAAAAACAAAAGAGAAAAAACTGGAATTCAATAAGTTCTGCAAGTGGTGCAAAAAGCACACACCGCACAAAGAAAGCAAGAAATAACCTTTGTTATTTCTTGGGGACGTAGTTCAATGGTAGAATAGCGGTCTCCAAAACCGTTGATTGGGGTTCGAGTCCCTGCGTCCCCGCCAGATTACCAAGTTAGAACCGAAGCAAAATTATGAAGTTTCCAAAGGATTTCATAAACAAAATTATCTGCGGCAGTGCCGTAGACGTAATGAAAGAAATACCGGACAAATCGGTTCATTTAGTAATTACTTCGCCTCCTTACAATCTCAAGAATTCCACTGGCAATGGAATGAAAGATGGCCGTGGCGGAAAATGGGCAAACGCTGCCCTGCAAAACGGCTACTCGCACCACGATGACTGCATGCCTCACGATGAGTATGTGAAATGGCAAAGAGATTGTTTGAACGAAATGATGAGAATTATTCCGGAAGACGGAGCAATTTTTTACAATCACAAGTGGCGTGTGCAGGGCGGTTTATTACAAGACCGTCAAGACATTGTAAGTGGTTTTCCGGTTCGTCAGATAATAATTTGGAAGCGGAAAGGTGGCCTCAATTTCAACGCCGGATATTTCCTACCAACCTATGAAGTAATTTATCTTATTGCAAAGCCAAAATTTACACTTGCGACAAAAGCAAATGCACACGGCGATGTTTGGGATTTTACACAAGAAATGAATAACGAACATCCGGCTGCCTTTCCGGTGAATCTAATTGACCGAATTGTTTCCGCCACAGACGCTAAAATTGTTTTAGACCCATTTATGGGTTCTGGCACGACAGCAATTTCTGCGATAAATTTCAAACGAGATTATATCGGGATTGATATTTCGCCGGAGTATTGCGAAATGGCGCGAAAGAGAATAAAACAACATCAAGCCCAATCTAAACTTTGGTAATACTATGGCAAAAAATAAACCTAAAACTTATACAAAGCCGGAACTCATAGCCAAGTTGAAAAACATTTCAGAGATGGATTTTATTCCGAACGCACGAAAAGGAAATGCAGGGGGCATTGGCAATACACTCGAAGATTTGCTTGGTGTCAAAGAAAACAATTTACCAATACCAAACGCTGCAGAGTGGGAATTGAAAGCGCAACGCCTCAATTCAACTTCACTTACTACGCTTTTTCACATTGAGCCTTCGCCGCGCGCGATTCGTTTCGTACCGCAAGTTCTCCTACCAAAATATGGCTGGGCGCACCAAGAGGACGGTAAAAAGTATCCAAGGGGAGAAATGAGTTTCCGGCAAACAATTCACGGACAATCACGGAGTGATCGTGGCTTCAAGGTCGTAATTGACCGAAAAGAACGAAAAATTTTGATTTCGTTTGACGCAAAGAGTGCTGACTTGCGGCACAAAGCATGGATTGAATCGGTGAAAAAGCGTGTAGGTCTTGGCGAACTTGACCCACAGCCATACTGGGGTTTTGACGATTTGGGACACAAGGCCGGAACAAAACTACTCAACGCTTTTTATGTTCAGGCTGAAGTGAAAATTGTGCGGAAAAAAGAATTTTACCACTATACAAAAGTTATGATGTTGCAGAAATTCAGTTTTGAAGGATTTTTGAAAGCGTTGGAGGAAGGAAAAATCCTTGTGGACTTTGACGCTCGCACCGGACACAACCATGGTACAAAATTCCGCATGAGACAAGATGCTTTGCCAATGTTGTATAAAAAGAAAACAATAATAATTTAGCATTGAAAAACATTAATTTTTAAGATAAAATACTCATATGAGCTTAGCAATAAACACAACAACGCCAGAAGGAATTGTTTTGGCAGCCGATAGTCGCCAGTCTTATAGAAATCAAAAGGGGGTTTCTAGAATTGGTTCGGACTCGGCTTCAAAACTTTTCTTAATCAATAGTAGGATCGGCGTAGCCGTCACTGGACTCGCTTTTTTGCAGGAAAACGGCATACCCAAAAACATCAGCAAATTTATTGAACAATTCAAAAGAGAAGTTGAGGTTGAAAAATTATCAGTCAAAGAGATTGCCGATAAACTTCATTTCCTTTTTGACAAAAAACTAAATTGGCAAGAACAGCTAGATAAATTGCCAGACCAAATAAAAGATAATTTTACAAAACAGGGTCTTGAGGTGATTGAAGTAAAAAAGGAGCAATATAATGTAAAATTCAAAATTAAGGACAAGGCAGGAAATATTAAAGACGGAGTTGGTAGAATAGATGGCTTGGTTCTTTTTGTTGCTGGTTATAATTCTGACGGCTCGCATGAAGTTTATAATGTTTATATCCCAGGCGAAACTATAAAAAGACGCGATAGCAATCAAAAAGGAATGGAATATGGAGCAAACTGGATTGGCCAAACTGATGTTGTTTCAAGAATTATAAAAGGTTGGGATCCAAGAATTTTAAATTTTGGCTTTGTGAATGAAGCTATAAAACAAAAAGGGCAGCCAGAAATTGAAAAGCAATTAAATAGTTTAGAATATGCTATAAATTGGGGTGCAATGCCGTTGCAAGACGCTGTCGATTTTACCGTTTTGGCAATACAAACTACATCTGCAATTCAAAGATTTTCAGACGGAATACAAGCTGACCCAGGCGATATACCTGGCGTTGGCGGCCCAATAGATGTTTTGGTTTTAACGCCAGATGGCCCAAAATGGGTTAAACAAAAAGAACTAAAAATCGAATAAAAATATGGAAAAAGAGTTACTGCAAACACAAATCGCCTTCTTTCTGAAAAAAGAGTTCAATGCCTTTGAAGCATTGGCACTTGAAATTAAAAAACAATTAGGAGAAACGGAATCCCAATATCTACCGGTACCAACTGACGCCCCCATACAGATCCCACGTTTGATAATAAACTATCAAACTTTCAATATAAAGGTATTTAAAAATCGTGTCGACTTATTTTTTCAAGGAGATTATGAAGAAGAAAAATTGGAAAAAGCAATGAATGTTTTATCAAAGATTCTCGGGCTGCCTATTGGAAGAATCGGCTTTGTAAAAACTTTCTTTGTTGGGGAAAATATTGAAGTAATAAAAAAACTTCTACCCGAGAAGAAAATAGGCGGATTAAACATCAAAGAAATAAATTTAAGAGTAAATGTGCTTCGAAAAATAGATGAATTTGACTGTAATAGTATAGAAAAAATTGATTTAGGGAACATTTCTAAAAATGATGGTTCGACAAAATCGGGGCTGATTGTATTAAAAGATTGTAATACTCTTGCAGAACAAACCTTGCCAGATAATTTAGATATTGTCGCCCTAAAAAAACTAATTAGTAAATTAAATAGCGAAGTAGGTAAATTCATACTGATTTAATATGTCTTCCAAGGTACAAATTCCTAATTCTGAAACAGGATCTTGGGAAGAGAAAGATATTTCAAATACCAAGACTCGTGGAGAAAAAGACGATGCATACGTCGATTTTTTTAATAAATATGCGGATAGAATTAGGAAAATTGAAAACGACTTAGTCAAAAAAGAAAAAGACGAAATAAAAAATTCAAATAGAAATATAGAAATACTGGCGATTTTTGTAACTTTATTCACCTTTATTTCTATTGAGACACAAATTCTTCGTTCGGGAATTTCTTTTATTACAGCCGTCGGTTTTTCGTTGCTTATATTAGGAGGGCTCCTATTTTTCATATTTTCTCTTAATTTTTTTATAAAGAATGAAAGAAAGTGGTTAGACTTTGGACAATACCTTATATTATTGATTGTATCCTTGGTGGTATTGGGCTCGGGCTTATTCTTAGTATACGAAGGAGAAAAGTCCTTTCTCGCGAATTTTGATGATGTATATTACAAAAAAACAGAAGTCGAACAGCAAATTATACTTAAATCAACCGGACTGCTAAATGATTTTAAAAAATGTATATCACAAAATGGTAGTTATTGGCCATGTCTGAAATAATGGTGTTTTAGCGGCCTCTTATGTAATAAGAGTATTCTCGCTAAAATCAGATTGAATAATCAACCGCATTTTGTCCTTTATCTGATTTTGATTTTGGTACCTCAAGTCATTCAGGATGAACTTTGAAGATAGCTCTTAATTCCTGTATAATTGGGCCAATAGTCCATATAGTTAGCCGTTTTGCTCGATATTTCGGTTCTAACTTGCGGACACGATGTCCGCAAAAAAAGACTCTGTTCTAAACGAGATTTGTTCGTTTGGTTTTAATTTTTAGCCAAATAAAGTAAAATAAAACAATGGATAATTCAGACATAAGAAAATTTAATGATCCGGTTTTGAGGGAAAAAGCGGAAAGGGTGGAGGAGATAACGGACGATATAAGAAAGCTTATCGACAAAATGGCCGAAAGAGTATTAAAAGACAACCAGGTCGCTGGCCTGGCTGCGCCTCAAGTCGGAATAGGAAAAAAGATAGCTATCGTAAAAACCGATTTTAAGAAACCGGAAGTTTTGGTTTTGATAAACCCGAAGATTATAAGGAAGGGCCGGGAAACCGAAATAGGGGAAGAAGGTTGTTTGAGCTTCCCCGGGGTTTTCTTGAAGATCAGAAGGGTAAAAGAAGTGGAAGTGGAAAGTATGAATATGGACGGCAAAACAATCAAGATCCAGGCCGAGGGCATGAAAGCCAGAATATTTCAGCACGAGATCGACCATTTAAACGGAGTGTTGTTTTTTCATCGTTTGGACTTTTTGAAGAAAATAAAGTTTATGCTTAAAAATCCGTCTTTAAAGCTGTGAAATCAAAACTAATAGAATCTTTAATAAAAGACAATTGGTTAAAGACGCCTCGCATTATCGAGGCCTTTCAAAAAATAAAAAGAGAGGATTTCTTGCCAGAGGACTTAAAACTGCTTGCCGATTTAAACGAGGCGCTGCCGATAGGATCTGACCAAACGATTTCTCAGCCGTTAGTGGTTGCATTTATGATTGAACAGCTGGGGCCGGAACCGGGGCACAAAATATTAGACGTCGGATCGGGCTCGGGCTGGACAACGGCTATCTTGGCCCAAATTGTCGGCAAAAAGGGAAAAGTGGTTGCCATTGAGCTGGTGCCGGAATTAAAAGAGTTCGGAGAGAAAAACGTTTCAAAGTATAATTTTATCAAAAAAAACATAGCTCAGTTTCTGTGCCAAGACGGATCAAAGGGACACGCAAAGGAATCTCCTTATGACGGAATTTTAGCTTCGGCTTCGGGAGAAGAGCTTCCAGAAGCGTGGAAAGAGCAGTTGAAAATAGGAGGCAGGATAGTGGCGCCTTTCGGGTCTTCCATTTTCACCCTTAAAAAGATTTCGAAAACGGAATTTGAAAAACAGGAATTTCCGGGATTCGCATTCGTTCCTTTAATCCGAAAAAATGAATAAGAAAAATATTTCTACAATAATTTTAATACCGGCTTTTTTAATTTTCGCTTCGTTATTATTCGTTTGGCAGGGGATTTATCTGCCGAAGAAACTCGGTTCTGGAGAAACGATTGTTTTTTCGATTGAAAAAGGAGAAGGATCGAAAGAAATATCCTTGAAGCTGGAAAAAGCGGGAATAATAAAATGGAACGTATTTTTTAGGGCATATTCTTTGTTTTCCGATTCAGCGGGCAGTTTAAAAGCAGGGGAATATCTTTTTTCTCCGTCAATGAGCATAAAGGAAATAATCGGGAAGTTGGTTGCAGGAGAGGTGATAAGGAAAAAAATCACCATACCCGAAGGGTGGAATATACAGGATATCGGAGGGTATCTGGAAGAAAAAGAGATTGTCAAAGAAGAAGATTTTTTGGCTTTGACCGGTTCCGCTTTAACAGAAGATTTTTCTCAGCAGTTTGATTTTTTGGATGATAAGCCGAAGAACCTTCAGCTGGAAGGCTATCTTTTTCCGGATACTTACGAGATCGTTTCCGGAGAGGGGAGCCGGGAGATAATTTTGAGAATGTTGAACAATTTTGGAGAAAAATTAACGCAGGATTTAAGAAAGGAAATATCCTCGCAGAAAAAAACCGTTTTTCAGATAGTCACGGCAGCTTCTTTAATAGAGAAAGAAGTGAAGGGCTTTGAAGATAAAAAAATCGTTTCCGGAATAATACAGAAAAGATTGCAAGCCGGAATGCCTCTTCAAATAGACGCTACCTTGAATTATATCACGGGGAAAAAGAACACGAAGGTATCGATTGCGGATACGCAAATTGATTCTCCTTACAATACTTATAAGTATAAAGGCCTGCCCTTGGGCCCCATTTCCAATCCTGGAATGGAGAGTATTTTAGCTGCGATATATCCCGAAGAAAGCGCTTACTGGTATTATTTGTCCGCCAAAGACGGGCAGACGATTTTCAGCAGAACTTTGGAGGAGCACAATATCGCCATAGCGAAATATTTAAAATAGACATTTTACCCATTTGATTTTATTGCTATAATCAAATAATGGAAACTATGCCTTCTTTGACAGGGAAAAAAGCAGCGATGATTATAGGATTTCGGGACTTTCGGGACGAAGAATACTTTATTCCAAAACAGGTATTGGAAGAAGCGGGAATCAAAATTATAACCGTTTCCTCAAAATCAGGCACGGCTGTCGGCATCCAGGGCGGAGAGGCAAAGGTTGACGCTCTTTTAGAAGACGTTAAACCAGAGGATTATGACGTTATTTTGTTCGTCGGCGGGTCAGGCGCATTGAAGTATCAGGACGACGAGAATTGCCACAGGATTATCAAGGAAGCGGCAGCCGCAAAAAAGATTTTGGCTGCTATCTGCATTGCTCCCGTAATCTTGGCTAAAGCCGGAGCGCTGCAAGGTAAAAAAGCGACTGTTTGGAATTCGGCGATGGATAAATCCGCGGTAAAAACCCTGGAAGAAAACGGAGCTATTTTCGTTCAAAATCCGGTGGTTGTAGACGGAACCATTGTAACGGCTTCCGGTCCGGATTGGGCAAAAGAATTTGCCGACGAGATTATAACTCTTTTAAGCAAAAATCAATGACAAACGATTTTAATATAATAGAAAACATACCGCTGATTATTTTTGCTTTGTTTTTCTTGGTTGTTTTCATTCTTTTTATCTATGCGGCGATAGTTTTGTTGCTGGCGAAAGGGGACTTTGAAAAAATCCAGAAAGGCAGGAAAATCCTGTTGAGGGCTTTTATCGGCCTTTTTATAGTCTTACTTTTCACACTTGTCTTTTATTCGGTGAGCTACTTTTTGAAAAAAGGCCAGGTTTTCGTGCCGGCCGAAGTTTCCGGAGAATTTCCTTCTTCGCCCTCGGTCAATTTTCCGCCTCCTCCGGAAGTCATTCTGATCGGAGAATATTATTTTAACGGCCCGGTGGCGCTAAAAAGCTATACGTATATAAAGCCGGCTTCGATATATTCCATTTTATGCAAAAACAACGACGAATATGATATAATTTATATCGGAGAAGGTGTCAGGAAGAAACTTTTGGAAGAAGAGCAGTATAAATGCTGGATTTCAAAGTGCGGCAACGACATTAAAAATCTGTATCTTGCCATTTTTTGGGCTCCGGAAGGCACATACAATCCTCAAGCAAGAAGGAGTATTAAGACGAGTATAGAAGAAATAGAGGAGCCGCTTTGCGCCTCCGACGAATAACTTATAATTTAAGCTGCGAACAAAAACCAAAGTTTTGCGGCAAAAATAAATGAAAATTCCAATATTAGAAAGATTAACTTTAGAAAAAACCCTGATTTACGTTATGATAGCCGCGGTTGTCGTAACCTTTGCTTTTATCTTTTATCTTTTTTCTCTGCAGATTCAGAAAAGTATCAAGATAACTTCGCCCTTGGGCGGAGAAGAATGGACGATAGGGGATACGTATCAAGTAACGTGGAAATCGAAAGGCGTTGATAAGGTCGGAATAGTTTTGTTTTATGGCGAGGAAGCCAAGTGGATAGCCAAAGACGTTAATGCGGGGGCGGGCAGCTTTGAGTGGAAAATATATCCCGGACAGCAATACGGCGACAATTATTGGATTGCGGTATTCGAGTATCCTTGGAGAAAAGGAAACAAGATTGCGTATTCCGACGGAGCCTTTGCCGTTACCTTTCCGGAACTTGCCAGCTGCGATACCGCTTCAATTCAAGCGGAATGGCCTTTTATTCCCAACGATCTGCCCAATCTTAGAAGGGTTTTTATAACAGAAGACAGTTACAGGGGGGATTTGGGAGGATTTGAAGGAGCTGATCAAAAATGCCAGGCAGAAGCCCAAAAGCAGGGCTTTTCAGGGACATGGCGCGCGTTTTTGGGAGGAGACAGCGATCAGGATATGGCGGTCGCAAGAATCAACGGAACCCCGAGAAAGTCAGAGGGAGTTTTCATCGAAGCAAAACCAGTCGCCACTTTATTAAGAGGAGCGACTTGTCATCGTCTTTTGGGCAAAAATTTCAGCGAATTCGTTGAAAAGTTTTCCGCCCCTTCCGTTATAAACCAAGAAAAGCTTGAAAATGATTTTTTCCAAAACTTAAGCAGCGTTTGGATGGGCCGGCTTGATAATAAGAGCAAGAAGAACTGCACGGACATTGCCACGGCTTTATTGAACCCTTACAAGCCTTTGCAGGAAAAGTACAGTTTGACCACTACCTGCCAAAACTGGACAAAGAGCGCGCTTAACGTAGACGGATATCCGGTTCAGGTTGGGCAGCCAAAGCCCGCTTTTCCGACATGCTACACGCCGGAAGGTAAGTCCACCGACGCAGTGGTCTTGGGCGGTTTGGCGATAGGATTGACCGGCGGAGGAACGGATTCCAACGCTTTTACTCCTTATCAGGGGAAAAGCTGCGATACGGCCCAGAAGCTGATCTGTATTGAAGAGTAGGAAGCTATTGACAACTTTTCAAAGATAAGTAATATAGAACTATAAAATAAATAGCCACAGACAATGGGCATCCTTTGAGGAAGAAGTCCCATCGAGGCAAAATATCAATCCTTTAATGGGTATATTATTGCTGTCTGTGGACAGCATTTTTTTTAACTATTATGGCATTAAAAAAAGATCAGAAAAAAAAGATAATAGACGATATAAAGGAAAATATCAAAAAGCAGAAAACGACTGTTTTTATTGGAATCAAGGGCTTAAAGGCAAAAGACGTTTTCAGTTTTAGAGAGCAGCTCAAAAAGGAAGATTGCCTCTTGAGCGTTGCCAAAAAAACCCTTTTTGGAATAGCTTTTAAAGAGAAGAAGATAAAGCTCGGAAAGAGCAAGTTAGAAGGCGAGGTTGGATTGGTTTTCGGCTTCAACGACGAGATATCTCCTGCAAAGATTGCAAATAAGTTCGCAAAAAAGAACAATAGTCTTAAGATATTGGGAGGCATTTTTGAGAACAAATTCATAGAAAAGGACAGAGTTCTTGAGTTGGCGTTGATACCTTCAAAAGAAGAACTTTTATCAAAGGTCGTAGGAAGCTTAAACAGCCCCATTTCAGGTTTTGTAAACGTTCTTCAGGGAAATATCAGGGGTTTAGTTTACGTATTAAATGCAATTAAAAACAAATAATAAATAATATTATGGCAGAAGAAGTAAAAAAAGAGGAAAAAATAGAGATTCCAGAAAAGTTTAAGGATTTTGTAGAAAAGATTGAGAAATTATCCGTTCTTGATTTATCGGAACTGGTAAAAATTTTAGAGAAGAAATTCGGCGTATCGGCCGCGGCTCCCATGGCGATGATGGCTGCAGGACAGGCAGCGGGCGGAGAGGACGGAGCGAAAGCCGACGAAAAGAGCTCTTTTAACGTTGAGTTGAAAGACGTCGGAGCAAAGAAAATCGACGTGATCAAGGTTGTCAGAGACGTTCTGGGCAAAGGCTTAAAGGAAGCTAAAGATTTGGTTGATGCCGTAGCTACCGGTCCTCAAATGATTAAGGAAAACGCCAAGAAAGAAGAAGCGGAAGATTTGAAGAAAAAGTTTGAAGCAGCCGGAGCGAAAGTGGAGTTGAAATAATTTTTCTCGTATAACTAAAAACGCCCCTCTTTTGAAGGGCGTTTTAGTTTGCGCTTAGAATATTACAAAACCCAGAAGCAGTAGCAAGCTGAGCACAAAAACTAAGAACAGGTTTTTGCTGATTTTGTATTCTTTGCTTATCTTCAAGCTTGGAATAGGGGAGAACAGCTTATTCTTTTTATTTTTTACAGCGGTCTGCTTGCCTTTTTTCGTTTTACCGCGGTCGGTTTTTACTTTGCTAGGCCTTTTTGTTCCGCGGGCTTTTTCAAACGCCTTGGCAATCTTTTTTAGAAAAGCGGTCTTGATTTTAAAAGGCCTGAAGATTTTTTTAAACGGGTGGAAAATACTGAAAAACGAAAGCGTTTTTTCTTTTTGAAAAAGCATTTCTTTGGGTTTTTTGGCAACCGTAGGATCCGTATTTAAGAAGATCAGCAGGCATGCGCCGCAGGGACCTTGCCCTTCTTTTCCGGAAAAAAGGGAACTCGGAAGTATTTCCTTGATTTTCTTTTCGTTAAAGGAGCTGAGCTGGCTTAGTTTTTTTATAATATTGCGGCGCAGGAAGAAATCATATATCTCTTTACTTACAACCAATATTATGTCGTTTAGAGCCAGTTTTCCGGAGACGATATTGAAAAAAACTTTCAAAGGATAGGGATCGATTTCCTGAAGATCAAGGTTTTTTCCGATATCCGTTATCTGCCCCCCTCTTATCAGCAGAATCTTAATGTCGCCGGTTTTGCTGAAGATCAGATCAAGATCTTTTATCGACACCAGGGAAAAGTTCAGGTTTCCCAGCCAGCTTACGTTTTCTTTTTTCACTTCTTCTGCTAGAAATTCATTGGCTTTTTTTAGTCCTTCAGACAGCGCTCTTTCCTGGGACTTCGGGGAAAAGCCGTAATATTTGCTTTTTACGGCAGAGCTTAGATGGTTAAGCAGCCTCAAATTATTGGGCAAGGCGTTGGTCAATTCCCCCAAAACATACAAGCTTCCTAACTTTCTTTCGTAACTGTTTTCAGGCTCATAGACAAAACTGTCAAAGAATTTATCTTCTTTGGCTTTCGGGTTGAAATGTAATTCGAATATTTGCATGGTCGTTACTTTATTATATTATAAAAAAACGATATTATGAAATATCGGGAAAATGGTAATAGAAAGGGTTTAAGGGTGGTTAGCTCAGTGGCAGAGCATTGCATTCACATTGCAGGGGTCACAGGTTCAAATCCTGTACCACCCAATATATAAAAATCTGATATATTTATGAATAACAACCGTTCTTGGAAAAATAAAGCCTTCAGTATGATTGAGCTTCTGGTGGTGATAGCGATTATCGGGATATTGGCCTCTATTTTATTCGTGTCTTTGTGGAAAGCTCACGATTCGGCATATTACACCCGTTCGAAAGCAGAGCTTTCGCAAATTGCCAAGGCCATTGAATTATACCTTATGGACAACGAGTACGACTATCCTTCCGATGTAGACCGCGGGTTGCCGAACGGCATTGAGGAGTATATAAGCAGCAATCCCGACTGGCCCAATGCTCCTTGGCCGGGAAGTTTTTATGATTGGGACTATTGGGATTCTGACGGCAGCAATCCGGATGCGGGAACTTTATCATATTCGCCAGACGGCGAAGTTTATCAAATAAGCGTGCGCTTTTGTCCTCTTGACGATCCTGCGAACTGCAAATTTCCCGATGAGCCATGGGCGTCGGGTTTTGATTATTATAGCAGCGCGTATTGGTGCATTGCGGGGCCATGCAGGGCTCACGGCTCAAAGCCCGCCGACCATCCTTCTTGTTGCATAGGAGGAAGCTGTCCAGCGGGCGTTCCTGTTTGCAAGTAGTTTATTTTTGCCACTGTCTATAAAAAAAGCTCAGAATTTCTGAGCTTTATTATTTTTCGTATCTTTTGAAATAATCCCTAACGCTTTTTGTACCGTAGTAATTGGCGGCCAGCAGTATCAGGATAATGACATAAATAGAGAAGCCGATTATCCGCAAATCAAGGTATTTCTCAATTGCCAAGGAAACAAGCCAAGCTGTTACGGCGATGAATTGCAGGAACATCTTGATTCGTCCGTTTTGGCTTGCGGAAAGCGGCAGTTTCTTTTTTATCCCGTAGAGCAAGATGATAGCCAGCAGAACTTCCATTGCGACTATCGTCAAAGAAAGGACGATGGTGATTATGACGACAAGGGGAGGAAGCTTGCTTAGGGGCCAATAATATACAGCCAGAATAATCAAGGCAGAACAGATGAAAAGCTTGTCGCGCGCTCTGTCCAGTCCTCCGCCCAATTTACTTTTTATCTGAAAGTTTCTTGCCAATATGCCGTCGAAAAAGTCCGTTAATCCGATAACCACGACAATGGAAAGAATCCAGCCGATTTCTTCCGGATAATTACATCCGACGAAAATCAGCAGCAAAGAAAGAATGATTCCAAAAAATGTGACGATATTAGCCAGGTTTTTAAAGAGCCAGCTTTGCCGGCCAATCGTAATCCCGTTCATAGGTTTCTATCCTCCAAGAACGATTCCAGTTCATATCCCTTTTTAGGCCATAAAAGAAGGAAAGTCAATACGGGTAATATGGTATAATAAACGTATGATACAAAGAGGAATAGCCACTTTTACTTTAGATTACGGGAAATGCCCGAAATGGCTTTTTGAAAGAATGGTAAAGCTCGGCCGGCAGATGATTCATGCCACGGTTTTGGAATCCGGTCCGGACGAATTTATCAAAAGAATAGCCGATCCCGTTTGGTTTCAATCGCTTGGAACGGTTTTGGCTTTCGATTGGAACGCCTCCGGCCTTACTACGATTTTGACGGCGGCTTTGAAAGAAGCGCTTAGGGGAGAAGAAGAGGATACGGGAATTTTCATATGCGGAGGTAAAGGAAAGACATCGAGAAAAACTCCCGAGCAGATAGAAGCTTTTGCCGAAAAGCTCGGGCTCCAGGAAGAAAACAGCAAGGCCCTCGTTTATAACTCAAAGATGGCTGCAAAAGTTGACAGCGCTTTGATTCAAGACGGTTTTCAGATTTATCATCATAGTTTTTTCTTTACCAAAAACGGATCCTGGGTCGTAGTCCAGCAGGGGATGAACACTCAGAACCAGACGGCCAGGCGCTACCATTGGTATTCCAAAAATGTAAAAGATTTGATAGAAGAGCCGCATTCGGGAATCGCCAGCGAAGTGAAAATAAAGAACGTTCTGAATCTTACGGATAAAAAAAGCAAAGACGCGAGACAGGTAAGTACGGAGCTTGTTTGCCAAAACTTTAACAGTTTGATAAAAGACGTGCGGCTTTTGAGCAAATACTATACGCCTCTTTCCCAAATGGCGGAAGTTTCATCCGGCCAACAGAGGTTGAAACTGCTTAACCTGGAAAACAAAGAATTTAAATCGCACCCCGTGGTTTATGAAGACTTTTCCCGCAGTCCTTATCTGCAAAAGATATTGTGGCGGCTTTGTGAAAGAAGGCCGGAAAGTTACGAAAAGCTGTTGGCCCAAGAGGGCGTAGGTCCCAAAACCATAAGGGCGCTGGCTTTGGTGGCGGAAGTCGTTTACGGAGCGAAATTGTCCTATCAAGATCCGGCTCGTTATTCTTTCGCCCACGGCGGCAAAGACGCCACGCCTTATCCTGTTGACGTTAAAACATACGACTCAACCATTTCCAAAATGAGCAAATTCTGCCCCAAGGGAAACGGTTTTCCTATTGACAAAAAGATTATAAGAGAGTATTGTGAGTAATATAGTTTTAAAGGTCATTAATAAAAATCAAGGAACAAGCAGCAGTTAATTTAAATATTTAATTAAATTGTAAGCTGTTAGTTTATTTATCGTGGATTTTAACGACAGAAAAGGAGGAGATTTTCAACGCAAAATGTTCCAGGGAAACTGGAAATGCGGAGAATGCGGAGCTGAGATCACTGAATTGCCTTTTGAGCCTCGTGAAGGTTCAGAGGTATTCTGCAGAGATTGCTATCGCAAAAGAAGGCCTCCGAGAAGAGATTTTCGTTCATAAGAAGATCTAGTAGAGTCCCCCCGTTATCGGGGGGATTTTATTTTTGCGTTGCAAATTGTATAATAAGGTAATGGGTAAAGCGGTTTTAGTACAATATCTTACTTGGCAGTTTATTGATTCTCCAATTGAAGTGTTAAGGGCCTGGAGGAATTTTTTAGTTTTTAACATGGATTATTTTTCCATTCCGGTGCTGTTAAAAACGTATTTTTCCCACTGGCACAGGTATCATTATTCTTACGGAAAAAGATGGGAGCCCTGGAGATATCTGGAAACGTTCGTATTTAACATGATGTCCAGGGTAATCGGGGCGGTGTTAAGGACGGTCTTCATAATAATAGGCACGGCTGTCGAAGTTATTATAGTCTTTGCAGGATTAGCGGTTTTTCTGGCATGGCTGGCTATGCCTTTTCTTTTGGTGTTTTCGTTTATTTTCGGAGTTAAGTTGGTTATATTTTAATGATTAATTTGGATTTTAGAGGAGCAGCGGTATATGTCGCGATGAGATGGGAAAATTTTCCTCTTTTTAAGTTTACCAAAGTTTTAAAAAAAATACTCCTCGTTTTATTTATCCTAGTTTTCATACTTTTTCTTTACGGATTCTTGCCGGGAAGATTCTCGGAAGAAGCTTCCAGGTCGTTGCTGGGGGCAACGATAATCGCGTTAAGCTTGTGCGTTTTTTTCCATATTATTTATGAGTTCGTAGAATCCAAACTTAAAAATCCGAAGACAAAAAATTCTTTGGAGGAAGTTTTCTTAAACCCCCAGAATTACAACCTGGCCGAATTTTTGAGTTTCGATTCGGCAAAGGCTGTTTTGAAGTCGCAAAAATCAGCAGGAAAGGGGACAGCCTCAAACCGTCTTTTTTATCATCTGTTGCAAGACAACCCGAGCCTTAACTTCATTTTTTTCCGGCTGCTTTTGAACATAAAAGAAATCAAAGCAGTTCTTAAAGAGCAGATTAGAAGCCAAAAAACCGATGAGAATTCCGATGTTGCCGACGAGGGTCTTCGGGAAGTCTTGTTGGAAGCGTTAAAAATCGCAAAAGAAAAGAAGCATTCAAAAATCGGAATAGGGGATATAATTTCCGCCTTGGCCCGCCAGAACCTGTTTTTTAAAAAAATCCTGATTACATCGAACATTAAGTCCGAAGACGTGGAGAATCTTGCGTGGCTTTTGGAGGAAATTGAGGAGAAAATAAAGAAACAAAAAAGATTTTGGGAATATGAAAACCTTGCCAAAAGGGGAACGATGGTAAAGCAATGGACAGCCGGCTATACGATTACTTTGGACAAATACGCTCTCGATCTGACAGAGTATATTAGAAGGAATCCGCCCGATTTGGTCGGCCATAAAAACGAGGTGGAGCAAGTTGAAAGAGTTTTGGCCAGGCGCGAGATAAACAACGCCCTGATAATAGGAGATCCGGGTACCGGCAGAAAAAACATGATAAGGGCTTTGGCTCAAAAAAGCCTGATGGGGAAAAGCCTGCCCGGCGTGAACTACAAAAGGGTTGTCCAGCTGGACATGTCCGCTCTTTTGGCGCAGGTCGCAAATCCTGAAGAAGTCGAGCTTGTATTGGACAGAATCTTCAGCGAGGCGGTTTCCGCGGGCAACATCATTTTAGTCATAGACGAGTTTCATAACTACATAGGCGAGGTTTCAAAGCTTGGCATAATCGACATATCCGGAATCATTACTCCGTATTTGAGATTTCCCGAGTTTCAGATAGTCGCCGTAACCACTTACGACGGATTTCACAGAAACATCGAAAAGAATTCTTCGATTGCCTCCCTGTTCGAAAAAGTTGAAGTAGGCAGCATCTCGGCAAAAGATACTTTGATGATCATGACAAGCCTGATTCCCGCGATTGAACAGCGGAATAAGATTTTCGTTTCTTATCTGGCTATCCGTGATATTGTTTCTTTGACAGACCGATATTTTTCTTCTCTTCCTTTTCCGGAAAAAGCTTTAGATATTCTTGATGAGGTCGTTATCTACGTTTCAAACCTGAAAGAAGAAAAAATAGTTTTGCCGAAGCACGTTTCCAAAATCATCGCCCAAAAAGCGGAAGTGCCGGTGGGAGAGATGGATAAAAAAGAAAGAGATATTTTGTTGAACCTGGAAGTTTTGATACACCAAAGGATCGTCAATCAGGAAGAAGCGGTTAAAAACGTTGCCACGGCCCTAAGGAGGGCAAGGGCGGACATTACCGTTAGAAAAGGGCCAATGGGCGCATTCTTGTTTTTGGGTCCCACTGGCGTTGGAAAAACGGAAACATCAAAAGCTCTGGCCGAGTTCTATTTCGGCTCGGAGAAAAAAATGATAAGGCTGGATATGTCCGAATTCCAGGAAATAAGGGACATTCCGAGGTTAATCGGTTCCCGGGAAGAACTCGGGCTTCTAACAAATCCCGTAAAAGAAACTCCGTTTTCTATCGTGCTTTTGGACGAATTCGAAAAAGCCCATCCGAACATATTAAATTTGTTTTTGCAGATTTTCGACGAGGGGTACATTACCGACGGCTTGGGAAAGAAGATAGATTTCAAGAATACCATTCTTATAGCAACGAGCAACGCCGGATACCAAATAATTTTGGAAGCTTTAAAAGACCAGAGAGATTGGCAGGAAGTTAAGGCGGTTCTTCTGGATAATCTTTTTAAGGAGGGAGTTTTCAGGCCTGAGCTTATCAATAGATTTGACGCGACCGTGGTTTTCAAACCCTTAAGCAAAGACAATCTTTTGGATATTGCAGGTCTGCTTTTGAATAAATTGTCGAAAAATCTCCAAGAGAAAGGTATTGAGTTTGTAATAACAGAGGAGCTGAAAGAAAAAGTCGCCGAATTGGGATATAATCCCATGTTCGGGGCAAGAGAGATGAGAAGGGTTATTCAGGAGAAAGTTGAGAACTCCGTGGCGTCCGCCATATTGTCCGGGGAATTGACAAGGGGAAGCCGTATAGAAATTAACCCCGTTGATTTCAAGCTGATTGTAAACAACAACTAAAGGTCATCAAAACTAATTAAAAATAACGTGAATAAATATAATATATGAACGGAGAAATGAGTCAAAACCAGCAATCGGTTCCTGGCCAGGTTGAACCACAAAAAAACATTGAAGCCCCAAAAAGCAAATCAGGAATGGCTGTAAAGGTGGTTGTGGCTGCGGCTGTATTGGCGGTTATTGCCTTGGGTGCGGTGCTTGCCGCCAGGGTTTGGGATCCTATTTGGAACCCTTTTAGGCCCGATCCTTCAGAGGTAATGAAAGGCATGATAGAAAATATGGGCAAAGTAAAATCAGGTAAAAGCGATGTATTATTAAGTGTCGGGATTGCCGGGTCCGGCAACGAAGATTTGGCTTACACGATAGGTTTCAGCGGCAGCCAAGATTCTATAAATCCGGACGATTACAAGCAGGAAGGAAGCTTCAACATAGAGGTTTTCGCGGACAGTGCCTACTCTTCTGGGACAATAGGCATTGCTGGGGAAACAAAAACAAAAGATAAAATTTCTTATCTTAAAGTTAACAGTTTAGAGTTGTCGCAAAACTTTTCGATTTTGTTTTCTTTAATGGGATTAAACTTTGACAGTATTAAGAGCGCTCTTGAAGGTCAATGGATAAAAATTGAAGAGGGAGATGTTATTGGTTTAACAGAAGAACAGAAAGCAGAACAAACAGCTTTTACAGAAAAGATAAGCCAGATTATCTCCGAGGATAATCCTCTTTTTGTAAAAAAAGAGTTAAATGACGAAGAGGCCGACGGCGTAATGTGCTACCATTATGTTGTTGCGGTTGATAACGAAAAAGCAAAAAAGATGGTATCTGATTTGGTCGAAGCTTCAGTTAACGATCAACAAGAATCTTTAAAGGCCAGCGGAGGAATGTTTTCTGATCCGTCTTTCCTTATATCCACAATGCAAGGGCTTATAGAAAATTTCTTGGATAAAGTAGGGGAGATAGAGGGTGATCTTTGGATAGGAAAAAAAGACAATCTTCTTTATAAGGTTCGTTTTGAAAAAGAAATCGACGTCAAATCCTTAAACAAAATAACAGCTTCGGGCAGGATGGATATGTCTATTGAAATTAACAATTCTGATTTTAATAAACCCTTGGAAGTTACAGCTCCGTCGGGCTCCAAAAAACTAGAAGAAGTGTTGCCAGTCGAGCTAATGAACGCTTTAACTCCCTTATTAATGGGAAGCATTCAGTAGATATTATTGTTTAGTTTTACAGCCAGGCTAGCTAGCCTGGCTGTTTTGTTTATGAAATAAGACAAGGTTAGTGTGGATTTCCTGTGCAAAACTCCTTATTTTCCTCTTATTTTTCGATGGTGCTTATTTGTGTTGACTCAATATCATAAAGTGGGGTATAAAGTAAGTGTAGTGGATAATTGTGGATAACTGTGGGAAAACCCCGGAAAGTGGTGGATAACTCGGTAAAATATAAATTATGTTTATCGGAGAATATAAATACAATATCGACAGTAAAAAAAGATTGGCTTTGCCCGCCAAGTTCAGAAGCGAGCTTGGAAAATCTGTTGTGATTACAAAAGGGCTGGAAAGCTGTTTGGTCGTCTATACGGAAAAGGAATGGAAGATTATGTCTGAAAAACTGGGAAGGTTGCCGACGAGCCAAATGGAAGCCAGGGGATTCTCAAGGATTATGCTGGCCGGGGCAATGGCGGTCCACGTCGACAGATTAGGAAGAATTCTTGTTCCAGATTATTTGAAAGAATACGCAAAGCTTAAAAAGAATGTGGTTGTTTGCGGACTTTCAAATAAACTGGAAGTTTGGGACAGCAAGAAGTGGGAGCTGTATAAGACAAAGACGGAGAAGGAGGTCGGGGATCTTGCTTCAAAATTAGGAGAGTTCGGAATTTAAATGGCGCATATACCTGTTCTTCAAAAAGAAGTTATAGAATATTTGGAGCCGAAGGCGAACGAAAACTTTATTGACTGTACGTTCGGCGAGGGCGGGCATTCATTATCCATATTGAAAGAGAACGGTCCTCAAGGAAAAGTTTTGGGAATTGAAATAGACCGGGATGTTTACGAAAAGAACGGGCAAAGATCCGAATGGGCGGAATTTCAAAACAGGCTGATATTGGCAAACGACTCTTACGTTAACGTAAGGAAGATAATTGAAGAGAAAAATTTCAAGCCCGTTAATGGAATTTTAGCAGATCTCGGAATGTCCAGTTGGCACATAGAAGAAAGCAAGAAAGGATTTTCTTTTCAAAAAGACGAAAGATTGGATATGAGATACGACGCCTTGAGAAACGAACTGACGGCGGAAAAAATAATAAATTCGTGGTCCCAGGAATCCATTGAAAAGATTTTACTGGAATACGGAGAGGAAAAATTCTCCAGGAAAATTACGGAAGAGATAATAAAGGCAAGGAGCAGGAGGCCGATTACAACCACATACCAGCTCGTTGAGGTTATAAAAAGAGCAATTCCGAAAAGACACAGTTACGGAAAAATTCATTTTGCAACCAGGGTTTTCCAAGCGTTAAGGATAGCTGTAAACAAGGAATTGGATAATTTGGAAAGATTTTTACCGGAAGCCGTAGATATTCTCAGTCCGGGAGGCAGGATCGCAATCATTTCTTTTCATTCCTTAGAAGACAGAATCGTAAAATTGTTTTTTAAGAGTTTGTCTTCGAATAAAATAAAAATATTAACAAAAAAGCCGATAACGCCTAATAAAGAAGAAATTAAAAATAACCCCCGCTCGCGCAGCGCAAAAATGCGGGTAGCCGTAAAAATATGAACAACGTCTTAAGCTTAACTTTAACTCTTCCTTTCGCAGCCAAAAGCCAATTTAGGTTAAGAAAGAGAATTATTCTGGGAGCGTTTTGGTTTGCAAGCGTTGTGTCCGTGCTCATGCTTCTGGTTTTGCATGTTTTTCAGGTTAACGCCGAGACAGCGGAAAGATATGCAGTTTCAAAATACGAAGCCAGCCTTAACGAGATCTCTAAAGAAAACAAAAAGCTGGAGCTTGCTTCGTTTCAAGCGAACTCTTTAGCGGCCACTTCGGTATTAATCCAAGATTTGGGGTTCGAAAGAGCGGAAAAAATAGGATACATTAAAATCCTTGATAATAAGGTTGTGTCAAAGTAGAAAGGTATGAAAAATTGGAGGGTAAACGCCATTTTTTGCTTTATTGTTTTATTTGGAGCGGCTATTATTAGTCGCTTGCTTTATCTTCAGGTAATAAAAAACGACTATTATAAGGCAATGGCCCAGGGCCAGCAAAAAGAGTTTCGGATTTTAAAAGGGGATCGCGGAAGAATCTTTTTGAGGGGCGGGGAGATTTTAGCTACCAATATAAAGGAAAAATGTGTTTTTGTTTTGCCTCAGAAAATAGAAAACAAAGAAGAGACGGCAAAGACAATTTCTGCGGCGTTAAATCTGGACGAAAAAGAGGTGCTCGAAAAAATCGAATCGGACAACTTGCTTGAATTATTAAAAACGGACATAACCGAAGAGGAAGAAAAATCCGTCGGCAAGATTAAGCTGGCCGGGGTCTCTGTAGAGGAAATGGTTTTTCGGAGATATCCGCAAGCGTCCATGGCTTCTCAGGTAGTCGGTTTTTTAGGCGGTGAAGGAACGGGGCAGTATGGAATAGAGGGCTATTATGACGATATTCTTCAGGGAAATGAAAGATACGAAAACGTGGAAAAGTCGTCTTTCAAATATTTCTTCGGGAGCATTGATGAAATGTCCAATAAAGGAAGCGATATCTTTTTGACAATCGACTATAACATTCAGTTTCAGGCAGAAAGGCTGTTGGAGAAGGCAAAAGAAGATCTAGATATTGAAGGGGGATTGATCACGGTTATAGAGCCGTCTTCGGGAAAGATTTTTGCCTTGGCTAATTTTCCTAATTTTGACCCGAACGATTATTCCAAGGCCGATGATTTCCAAATATTCCAAAACAGCGCTATTCAAAGATTTTACGAGCCTGGCTCCGTGTTTAAGCCGATTACTATGGCTTCCGCCCTTAACGAAGGAAAAATCACGCCCCAAACCACTTATATCGATAAAGGGGTGTTGAGTATAGGAGGCTACAATATCTATAACTTTGCCAAGAGAACATATGGCGAGAAGACAATGACGGAGGTTCTGGAAAATTCAATCAACACGGGGGCTGTTTTCGCCGAAAGGCAGCTGGGCAACGAACTTTTCCTGGATTATCTGACAAAATTCGGTTTTTTCGATCCGACCGGAATTGATCTGCAGGGAGAGGTTTCTTCCGAAAACAGAGAGTTTAAAAAAGGCTATGAGGTTAATTTTGCGACGGCTTCCTACGGCCAGGGAATACAGATAACGCCCATTCAGCTGGTAAGGGCTTTTTGCGCCATTGCCAACGGAGGAAAACTGGTTAGGCCATATATAGTGGAAAAGGTTTCAAAAGAAGGGAAGGTCATAGAAACGAAACCGGAGCTTTCGGAACACAGCGTCATTTCTTCCAAAACGGTTTCTCAACTGACCGCGATGATGGTCAGCGTCATAGAAAAAGGTTTTTCCCAGAAGGCCAAAATCCCTCATTATTATATCGCCGGGAAAACCGGAACTTCTCAAGTTTCTTTTTCGTCTTTAGATATAGATAAAAAAGGCTATTCGGACAAAACCTGGCAAAGCTTTATCGGTTTTGCTCCCGCCTTTGACGCGAGATTTTTAATTTTAATAAAACTCGACAATCCGAAAGCCAGCACAGCCGAATATTCCGCGGTTCCGATATTTCACGAATTGGCAAGATATATAATCAATTATCTCGAGATACCCCCGGATTACGGAGATTAAGAACATGACAGGATTAATTAAAAAAATTATTTATCTTTTAACCAGACCTTATGTAATTTTGGTAATAGGCCAAAGAGCGGATTTTATATTGGACAGCTTTAAAAAAATATCAAGAAATGATTTTAAAATCAAGGGATTTCCAAAAAAAGCTTTAACATTCGCGATAGGCAAAAAAGACATTTTGGCTTATTCAATGGTTAAGCCGGGAAAAGACGATTTGGGTTTTGTCATAAGATCATCCAGATTTCCCGTTATAGTGGTGGCGGACATAGACGGAGGCACGCTGGATTCCGAAGAGAAGCAGAAAGAGTTAACAAAGATTATTGAGCTGGCAAATCGCATAAAAAAAGAGGGAGTGGTAGTGGTTAATTTCGACGCGGGAATTATAAGAAGAATGAAAAGCGAAGTTAAAGTCCAGATAATCTCTTTCGGCTTGCAGGAAGGAGCCGATATCTTGGCTACGGACGTAAACATCGACCGGGAAGGGGCGAATTTTAAGATAAGCTATTACGGATATACCGTTCCTTTCTGGATAAAAAACATCGCAAAACAGGAAGATTTGTATCCCGTGCTGGCGGCAATAGGCGCTGGAATAGGCAGCAAATTAAACTTGGTTGAAATATCTCAGGCGTTGAAATAGTGTAACAAAAGGATAATAAAGCCGTCATAATATTTAGAAGAAAAATTATGAGTTATTCAGTTTTTACATCCAAGAACTTGATTTCAAAAGCCGTCGATCAAAGGACCGGCTGATTTTCTTCACTTTTTTTGTAAGAGTCAGTCGATCCTAAAGATCGACTTTTTTTTGCCCTTTTACAACCAGTATAGGAGAAATTGCCATGGAAAGGGAAGAATCGGATCGGACGTTAACACTGCCTTCAAGAACTGTAAATTGCATTGGCTGCGAGGAAAAAGACTGTTCCCATTGCCAAGGAAGCCAAGAAGCGTCAGACGGCTTTATTCCGGCTGTTTTAAAGGATGATTCCAAGGAATAAAAATAAATAACCGCCCAAAACGGGCGGTTTTTTTATCGACAACAATCAAAATGTGTGGTATTTAGTTAATAAGCGGGGCCCCATCGTCTAGTGGCCCAGGACGCATGGTTCTCATCCATGTAACACCGGTTCGACTCCGGTTGGGGCCGCAAAGATAAAAGGTTTTAATAAGGCCTTTTTTTTGTTAGAATAAAGAAATAATATGGAAAAAGAAGTTCTATGGCATGGCCTTTCCTGGCAGGGCGCGGTGGAAAAAATAGGATCCGATTATAAGGAAGGCCTAAGCAGCCAAGAAGTAAGTAAAAGGAGAAAAACTTTTGGCGAGAATAAGCTTCCCGAAGAAAGGCTTCTTTCGAGTTGGGCGTTGATTTTAGAACAATTCAAAAACCCTCTGATTTTTGTGCTTTTGATAGCAGGGATTATAGTTTTGTTGTTTTCTAGATTTACGGACGCCATTGTTATTTTTTTCAGCGTTCTTCTAAATACGATTGTGGGCTATATTCAGGAGTTTAAGGCCTCCAGGGCCCTTTCCAAGCTTAAAAAGGCGATTAAGATAGAGGCAGACGTGATAAGAAACGGCCATGAAAAAATCATAAGCTTTGAAGAAGTGGTGCCCGGAGATGTTTTTGTCATAAAACAGGGAGATAAAGTTCCTGCCGACGGAAGGATAATCGAATCGTTTGATCTTAAGACCAATGAAATGAGTTTGACCGGCGAATGGCTGCCGGCTCCGAAACACTCAAAAACTATTCCCGGGAATACGGTTTTGGCCGACAGAGACAATATGGTTTATATGGGAACCATTGCCGAAGAAGGAAAGGGGAAGGCAGTGGCCGTTGCCACCGGAGTCAATACTGAAATCGGGAAGATATCGGAAATGATAAAAGAAACGAAAGAGAGGAAAACGCCGCTTCAGAAAAAGTTATCGAATTTTGCAAGAATTATCGCCTTGGTAATTCTTTTTTTATGTATTCTTATATTCGCTCTTGGATTATTGCGGGGAGAAAGTTTTCTTGAAATGTTTACGGTTGCCGTGGCAGTTGCCGTAGCAGCTGTTCCCGAAGGTCTGCCGGTTGCCATGACCGTAATCTTGGCTTTAAAAATGCAAGCGATACTCAAAAAAGGAGGATTAGTGAGGCGGCTTGTGGCTGCGGAAACACTGGGCAGCACTAGCATCATTTGCACCGATAAAACCAAAACTTTAACAGAGGGGAATATGAGAGTTTCTGATGTATTGGGCATTGATGAATTGATCGGGGGATCGGTTGGGGATCAAATGCAGGTGCTAAAGATTGCCGCGCTGACGAGCGACGCCTTTATCGAAAACCCGGAAGCGACAATGGAAGAATGGATTGTACGTGGGAGTCCGACGGGCAAAGCCATGCTTTTAGCCAGTATTGAGGCGGGGATAGACAGGGAACAACTGCAGTCGAGCATGAAGGAAATTACCGAAATGCCGTTCAGTTCTTCGAATAAATACTTGGCCAAGGTTTTTGAGATAAACAATAAAGAAGACGTTTTATATGTTGCCGGCGCTCCGGAAAAGCTATTGGAAATGTCAAAGTTCGTAGAATCAAGAAATGCTAGAATGCCTTTGGATTCCGACATTCAGAATAAAATAGAAAAACAGCTGGGTGCTTTTGCCGAGAAAGGGTTAAGAGTGGTGGCAGTCGGGTATAAAACGATAGATAATCTGAAAGATTTGTTTTCCGATCTTGTTTTTTCTGGCCTGATTGTTTTAAAAGATCCTTTGAGAAAAGACGCCAAAGCGGCGATGAATGTATGTAAAAAATCCGGCATAAGGCCGATTATGGTGACGGGAGACCATAAGCTTACGGCAAAGACAATTGCCCGTGAGATCGGACTGGATGCGGGAGAAGAAAATATTATTGAAGGCAAGGAATTGGACAAACTGTCTGATGAGGAGTTTTTAGAGCGGCTTCCTAAGATTGACGTTTATGCCAGGATGGAGCCGCGCCATAAGATGAGGATAGTAGAGGCCTGGCAGACGAAGGGAGAGGTTGTGGCTATGACCGGCGACGGCATCAACGATACGCCGGCCCTCAAAAAAGCGGACATAGGAATAGCTCTTGGGTCGGGATCGGAAATTACAAAAGAAGTTTCCGACTTAGTTTTGCTTAACGACAGCTTCAATGTGATTTTGGTGGCTGTTGAGGAGGGCAGGGCGATCATAGACAACATCAGGAAGGTTATTACGTATCTTTTCTCGAGCTCCTTTACCGAGCTTATTTTAGTCGGTTTAAGCGTGTTTTCGGGATTGCCTTTGCCAGTTACCGCAGCCCAGATTTTATGGGTTAATTTGGTTGAGGACGGCCTTCCGGACATTGCCTTGTCTTTTGAGCCGAAAGAAAAAGACGTTATGAAAAGAAAACCGGAAAAAAGCCATAAATCATTCTTGAATTACGAAATGAAAGTTTTAATCTTCGTCATAGGCATCGTTACCGACGTTATGCTTTTGGGGATTTTTTGGTGGTTTTTAAATTATTCCGAATATCCGATCGAGCACATTCGATCCATTATTTTTGCCGCTTTGGCGATTGATTCTTTGTGTTATGTTTTTTCCTGTAAAAACTTAAAAAAGAACATCTGGCACATGAATATCTTTTCTAACAGGTTTTTGGTATTCGCGTGGTTTTTCGGAGCGATACTGCTTTTATCGGCCATTTATCTGCCGTTTTTGCAGGTGCTTCTAAAGACAGTTCCTCTGGATCTTTTCGATTGGCTTTGGCTTGCGGGATTCGGGATTATAAATGTATTATTGATAGAAGGCACCAAGTGGTTATTCATCGTCAAGAACAAAACTTAACAGTCTGCTTTTTATGATTTTTTTATACATACTTATTTTCATATCCTCCTGTCTTTTGCTTTTTTGGTCCGGTGCGAAATTGGTAAAATCTCTTATGCGCATAGCCAGATATCTCGGCTGGAGGGAATTTGTCGTTGCTTTTTTCGTTGTTGCCTTTGCTTCTTCCATACCGAACCTTTTTGTGGGCATAAATTCCGCTTTGCACAAAATTCCTCAGCTTTCTTTCGGGGAAATTGTCGGCGGCAACGTTATTAACTTGACCATAGCGGTCGCTTTGGCGGTTCTGCTCGGAAAGAGCAGCTTGCCGGCGGACAGCAGGATGGTTCAGAGAAGCGCCATATTCTGCGCCATCTGCGCGATACTGCCCATGCTTTTGATGCTTGACGGCACTTTGGGCAAGGGAGACGGAGTGGTTTTGCTGATATCTTTTCTTTTCTATGTATTCTGGCTTTTTTCTAAAGAAGACAGGTTTAAAAAAGATTACGAAGAAAAAAAACCAAAAAAGATTTTTGTCGGTTTCAAGAACTTTCTAAAAGATTTGGTAAAAATCGCTTTATATCTCGCAGCTCTTCTTATTGCCTCGGAAGGCATCGTGGTAAGCTCGCAGTCGTTTTCTTTGTCGTTAAACATCGCTTTGCCGGTCATAGGCATTCTGATAGTCGGAACGGGCAATGCTCTTCCCGAGATATATTTTGCCGCCGTTTCATCGAGAAAGGGCGAAGGATGGATGGTTCTTGGCGATCTTATGGGTTCCGTTATTTTCATCTCCACCCTGGTCTTGGGAATTGTCGCTTTAATATGCCCGATTGAAATTGCTGATTTTTCTCCGTTTATCATTGCCAGGTTTTTCCTTATTTTGGCGGCGGTTTTCTTCTTAATCGTCGTAAAAACAGGCAAAAAAATCACAAAAGGAGAAAGCGTTTTTCTCATTGCCATATACGTTCTTTTTCTGCTGGCTGAATTGTTTTTGGACTGAAAATAATATAAGATGAGTTTATGGAGCAGGCAATAATTTCTCTTTTGACTTTAATATTTTTCAGCCTTGGGCTGGTAATTTTTCTTTTATTAAGAAGAAAGACCGGCCAGAACGATAACTCTTTGGTGCTTTTGCAGCAGTTAAACCACATCAGCCAGGTATTGGACAGCAAGCTTTCCGAATCCAACAAAAGCGTTCAATTCCAGTTCAGCCAGTCCGCAAAGATTATTTCCGATGTTATGGAGAAGCTGGCCAAGCTTGATGAAACAAACAGGCAGGTTGTCAGCTTTGCCGGCCAGCTCCAGAATCTTCAGGACATTTTGAAGAATCCGAAGCAAAGGGGATTGGTAGGGGAATATCTTTTGGAAACGGTGTTGAAGAATGTTTTGCCGCCGAGCTCTTACCAGATGCAATATCCTTTTCACGACGGTACGATAGTCGACGCGGTGGTTTTCGTAGACAAAAGGATTATTCCGATTGACGCCAAGTTCAGCTTGGAAAACTACAACCGTCTTTGCGAGGCGAAAGACCCTTCGGAAAAAAAGAGATACGAAAACATTTTCATCCAAGATTTGAAAAACAGGATCGAGGAAACCGCAAAATACGTGAAACCGGAGGAAAAAACAATGGACTTCGCTTTTATGTTCATTCCCCACGAAGCGGTTTATTACGATCTGCTGGTTAACAAAGTCGGCGCGGTTCAGGAAGATACGAATAACCTCATATACCACGCAGGAAAGAAAAAAGTCATAGTCGTTTCTCCGACGTCTTTTCTGGCTTATCTGCAGACTGTTTTGCAGGGCCTGAGAAACCAAAAAATATCAGAGCAGGCTCATCAGATTATCAGAGACGTTGAAAAGCTGGGCAAGCATATTTTCGTTTATTCGGATCATATGGCAAAGTTGGGAGATCATCTTTCAACCACGGTCAGCAGTTACAATAAAGCCGGCAAAGAACTCTCAAAAATAGACAAGGACGTGGTGAAGATCGCCGGCGTAGAGCGAAGCGTAAATATCAAAGAAATCGATGGGCCTCTTGAAAAATAATTGGCTTTAAGATATAATAACTGTCATTATAATATAACAAGCGAAAATGTTGGCAATAATAAAAACCGGCGGCAAGCAGTATCTTGTCGAACCGAAAGGCAAAATAAAGATAGAAAAGATAAAAGGGGAGCAGGGAAAAGAAATATCCTTCAAGGATGTTTTATTGGTTGAAAAAAATAAAAAATTGGAAATCGGCGCCCCGTTCGTAAAAGGGGCTTTAGTTTCGGGAAAGATATTATCGCAGGGGAAAGGAAAGAAAGTAATCGCTTTCAAATATAAATCAAAGGCAAGAAGAAAAACGAAGAAGGGTCACAGGCAGCTGTTTACGGAAGTGGAGATTACGGGGATAACCACGGCATAGTTAAAAAGCCTCTCAAAAAGAGGTTTTTTTGTTTATGCAGGGTATTGACAAAAATGATAAATATGATATAATCTTACTAAGAATAGTTCTTTTAATTTGTAAAAAACTACCAAGGCGTCTGTCCGGGGCTTAAGGTTATTTTATGCAGAGGTGTCTCTGCGATAACTTCGGGCGAGGGATAGACACTGTGGGAAGGAGAACAGCTATGGCTAGCAAGGGAAAGTCGGACATCATGAATGTGGCGGGGTTGTTGATGAACATCGTTATCGGAATTGTTAAAGCGGTGTATGCGAAAGGAGGAACAGACGAAGACATTCGGCGTTTGGCAGGCGAGGAAGGAAGAGCGCTTTTGGACGAGATCGCCAAGCTGATCGTCAGTGCCAGCCGTCAGTCCTTCGAGGTTCTGGTGGACTGCACCAAGTCCCTCGTTGAGATGATCCAGGCAGGCAGCTACGGCTACGTGGACAGCAACATCAACGACAAGAACTTCAAGGTGGAAGGCCAAGGCCAGCAGGAAGTTGAAGTGGTTCTTTTCCACTTCAAGCGTGCCATCAGCACAGACGACGCTCTGCAAGAGATGGAAAAGGCAGGATACCGTCCTGCCAGGATCGAGGAGCTTCTGGCTCTCGGAGCCGCTTACCCGGAACTGCAGCGTCAGTTCCCGATCGTAGCCCTTGGTTCTTTGTGGCAGGATCCGCGTGGCGACCGCCGCGTGGCTTATCTGAACCAGGATGGTGCGGGGCGTAGCTTGGACCTGCCTTGGTTCGAGAGCGATTGGCGCGAGTGCTACCGTTTCGTTGCCGTGCGCAAGTAAGTTTTTGGACACTTGAATCCTTAGTCCTTGTTGGGCTCTTGGATTCTTGGGTCCTTGGAACAAAGCCCCTAAACGAATAATTCGTTTAGGGGCTCTTTTTTTTGAATAAGATCAGTAAGGGTTCGTTCTTGAACGGATTTTTATTTCCTTCCTTCAAAAGCCGATTCCAGGGTTTCGTCGTCGGCGTATTCCAGTTCGGCTCCTGACGGCAAACCGCGGCCCAGCCTGGTTATTTTCGGCTTAGTTTCCAATTGGAGATCTTTCAATTTTCTCTTTAACAGCAAGGCGGTTGCTTCGCCTTCGGTAGTCGGGTTTGTGGCGATTATGATCTCTTTAAATATGATATTGTTCAATCCGAATTTTCCTGGGTTTTCTATCCTTTCTATCAGTTCCTGAATTCGTATTTTTTTCTCTCCGTCTTTTTTCAAAGTTGAAATAGCGTCGCCTAAGATAAAATAGATGCCTTTGTATTTTTTTGTTTTTTCGATTGAAATCAGATCTGTTTCTTTTTCCACGACGCAAAGCAAGGCTCTGTCCCGTGAGGGATTTATACAGATAGGGCAGAGGTCGCTTTCGGTTTCAGATGCTTCGAACGGATTAAAGCAGAAGGTGCAGGTTTTTACGGACTCTCTGAGTTTTTTCATGGATTCTGCCAGGTTATCGAATTCCTGCTTAGGCAGTTTTATCAAGTAAAAAACAAAACGGCTGGCAGTACGGGGCCCAACCGTCGGAAACTTGGAAAACAAATCTATGAGTTTTTGGATTATGGAAGGATACATAGTTAGTCGGTGGCGTATTCTTCCTTTTCCAGATTTCTAAAACACGCTCTTTGGTCGTCGAAATAAAGGTCGATTTTGCCTACCGGTCCGTTTCTGTGTTTGGCGATGATAATTTCAGCGATATTCTTTCTGGTGCTGTCGTCGCGGTACCTGTCTTCGCGGTAGATAAAGAGCACCACGTCGGCATCCTGTTCAAGAGATCCGGATTCGCGCAAGTCGGCTAATCTCGGAACCTGAGGGGTTCTGTGCTCCACTGCCCTGGACAGCTGTGATAAGGCAAGAACGGGTATGTTTAGCTCTCTGGCCAGTCCTTTTAAGGATCGGGAGACCTCCGAAACCTGCTGTACTATGCTGCTTATGGGATTTCGCGGTTCCATCAACTGGAGATAATCGACGATTATCAGTCCTAAACCATGTTCCGCCTGCAGTCTTCTGGCCATTGCTTTCATTTGAAGAATATTAGGAGTGGCAGCGTCGTCTATAAAAATAGGAGTTTCGGACAGGATGCCCATTGCGTGCTGGATTCTGGCAAAGTCGTTTTCTTCTCCTTCGTTAGAAAGCCGTCCGGTCCTCAGTTTCCAGAGATCGACGTTGGATAAAGAAGAAATCAATCTGTCCGTGATCTGGTCTTTTGACATTTCCAAGCTGAAGATACCCACTGGCATCTTTGAATTGGTTGCGATGTTGGTGGCAATATTCAAGGCTAAGCTGGATTTACCCATTGAAGGCCTGGAAGCCAAGATTACCAGATCTGATTTCTGAAGGCCTGCAAGGATGTTGTCGAGATCGCGAAAACCAGTGGGAATTCCTCGGAATCCGCCCTGATGCTTTGATAATTTATCGATTCTTTCAAAGGCCTCTTCCAAGGTGTTTTTTACCGGTACAAAGTTTTGGGTCAAGCTTCCCTGGGCGATTCTGAATATCTTTTGCTCTGCCTGGTCGAGCAGAACGTCAACGTCTTCTTCTTCGTCGTATCCCATTGCGTTGATTTCCTGTCCGCCCTCAATAAGGTTGCGCAGGATTCTCATTTTCTGTACTGTCCTGGCATAACTCAAAATATGGGTTGCGGTAGGTACGAAATTAACAAGCTCCGTCAGATAAGTATTGCCTCCGATTTCTTCCAGCAGTTTTTTTTCTTTCAAACGATTGGAGACCGCCAAAAAGTCGATTGATTCTCCTTTTTCGAAGAGCTCAAGAGTAACCTTATATATTTCCTGGTTGTTTCTTTTATAGAAATCGTTCGGTCGCAGAAAATCAGCCACTTTGACAATTGCGTTTTTATCCAGCATTAAAGATCCTAAAACGGATTTTTCGGATTCAATACTTTGAGGAGGAAGCTTTTCCGCTGCCTGAGAAGTTGTTCTGTTTTTGGAACTGTTCATCATTTCCTGTATAGCAGAAACAAAAAACAGTATCAAGCTTCTATTGACAAAAACTAAATAATATATTAAAACATAGCCAAGTTCTTTTTAATTAATCGTCACCTTATTTTGGAAAGGGGATGGCATGAAGAATTCGGTGATCACGATCATTTTTCCGGGGATCGACGGCGGTTACCCTCACGGAGTGGGGACGGAGATGGTGAAGATTTTCTTTCAGAAGATCGCAGTTCTGGCGCAAACCGTGGAACGGTTGCTCCGACCCGAAGGCGAAGAGTACTTGGTTTGGCGTTTGAGCTTTTGCGAAGACAACCTGGGTGTCGTGATCCACGGCGTGATCGAAAAATGCAGGAGAACGAAGATTCCCGACGGGATTTCCATTCTTCTGGGGGCCGGAGCGACCGACCAGGAGGGTTTCGCGGTTCAAAACCAAGCCAAATTCATACTTCAGCCAGATCCAGATCTTCCGGATGCGGGAATCGTTGAATACGCCCGGAAGCTCATCTCCCTGATGGGTCTCCAGCCCGTTTCCAAGGGTGACTAACAAGCCGCTTGGCGGCAAGGGCTTACATTGTATGTAGGCCCTTTTTATTTGATCAATTTCTTCCTTTCTATTGACAAATAGATTATATCATGTTATAATGAAATTATTGATAATAGGCCTGACCCAGGCAATTTACGAAAGGAGATCGCCGATGGTTATCAGAACCGATGTTGGTTGGACAGTAGGGTCGTTCGCGACCGGATTCGTTCCGCGTCCGGAACCGACCCTCGAGGAAGAAGTGCAGAGGAACGGCGCATGGCCGGTCTTCTGCAATCGGGTGGAGCGGGCATCCCGGCTGAAGCGATCGGGGATGCAGAAGGAGGCCCTGCAGCTGGAACAGGATGCTGAAAGGGTCCTCGTTCTTCAGTAGGGGTTGTACAAGTCCGCGCCATCTGAAAAGGCCTGTGTTATTTGCAGGCCTTTTCTATTTGTGTTTTTTGACTGTTTTGGATTTATAGTCTTTCAATCTTAGGTCCTTCTTTTGTGTCCTTTACCGAATATCCCTGTTTTTCGATTTCTTTTCTTATTTTATCGGCTTCCTGCCATTGTTTTATTTTACGGACCTCTTCGCGGTTTTTGACCATCTTTTTTATTTCGTTCGGAATTTCCGTTTTTTCTTTTATAAACAAAGAAAGGGAAAAAACCTTGTCCATCTCTTTGGCCGCAGCCAGTTTTCCAACGGCTTTTTTATCGCGTAAAAGCTTCCATAACGTAGCTAAAGCCGAAGGCGTGTCCAAATCGTTGTTTATCGCAGTTTCAAATTCTTTCATGTATTTTTTATTTGTTTTTCCGTCGTCTTTTAAATCGGCAACTATGTTTTTTAGTTTTTTATAGGAGTTTTGCGCGTTTTTCAAGCTTTCTAAGGTAAATTCCAAAGTACTCCTGTAATGGGCGCTCAAAACAAGGTATCTGTACGAAAGAGATAAAAATCCTTCTTTTTCAAGCTGAGAGACGGTAAAAAGCCCGCCCTTGCTCTTGCTTACTTTTTCTCCCTTAAAAGTTAAGAAGGAGCCGTGGAGCCAGTAATTGACGAATTTCTTTCCGCTTGCCGCTTCCGACTGGGCGATTTCGTTCGTGTGATGAATCGGGATATGATCTTCGCCGCCGGTATGGATGTCAAAATGCGGTCCGAGATATTTCATCGACATTGCCGAACATTCAATGTGCCAGCCCGGAAACCCAAGCCCCCACGGCGATTGCCATTCCTGCTGGCGCAGCCCCGGCTTCTCGGAGAATTTCCATAAAGCAAAATCAGTCGGGCTTTTCTTTTCTTTCAAAGATATTCTTTTTCCAGCTTCCAGCCCTTCTTTTTTTAATTTTGCCAGCTTGCCGTAGTTTTTGAATTTTTCCGTATTAAAATACACGCCGTCGTTCGTAATGTACGTATATCCTTTCTTTTCCAGTTTCTTTATAATCTCTATCTGTTCTTTTATGTGGTCAGTGGCTTTCGGCCAAACATCCGGTTCGGAGATATTGAGTCTTCTGAAATCTTCCCTGAAGGATTGGAAATAGTGTTTTGCTATTTCTTTTGCGTTTTTTCCTTCTTTTTTGGCGGCTTTTTCCATCTTATCTTCGCCTTCGTCCGCGTCCGAAGTAAGATGGCCGACATCGGTCACGTTTATGACGTGCTTTACCTGATAACCGTCGTAGGCCAAAACCTTTTTTAAGATATCGGAAAAAATATACGATCTTAAGTTTCCTATGTGCTGATACCAGTAAACGGTCGGGCCGCAAGAATAAATGCCCGCTTTTTTGCTTTTAAGCGGCTTAAAGATTTCTTTTCTGCGGGTTAGAGTATTATACAGTTTCAGCATTGTTTTTATTTTAACAGATTGAATATAATAAAAAAGAGGCCGTTTGTTTTTCGACCTCTTTTACTCGGCGTTCGCCCTCGGCATGTTTCGGCGCTCCATTTCTTTTCGAGCCGTTTCTCGCATAGATATGACGTTTTTTGCGATTCGTTCCAGCTCGGAGGATGTGGGGTTTTGTTCCTGCAGTTTCTGCCAGGCAGCGTCTCTCAGCGACTTTACATTTTCAATAATATCAATCAATTCGGCATTTGTCGGCTTTTGCCTCAATAACCGCAGCCAAGCCCTTCTTCTTAAAAATTCAATTTCAGTTATGATTTTCAGCAGTTGGGGATTGGCAATTCTGCCTGTTGAAATTTCGCGCCACAGGCGGTTTAAATTAATGAAGGGTCCGAGGTCGTCTAAGCCCCCAAACTCTCCTTCTTTTATCCACCGTTTCATTTTGCTTCTCCTTGTTTCGGCGATAGCCGTTTTTTTAAATGTGCTATTTTTCTATATTAAATCATTTTTACACATAAACGTCAAACAAGCAAAAAATCGCTGCTGTCTTTCTTTTAAAGGTATTGCGATTGTGCTATTCTTAAATAATGTTGCTGTCGATAATTATAAAATAAAGTAAAAGTACAATGAAAAAAACAGACGTAATTTATCCTCTTATCATAGGCGAACTGATTGCCTTGATATTTTTGGGTATTTCAAGCTCTTTGGATCTTCCAAAGGCGATTTTAGGGGTGGCAAAGTTTTTTCCCGTAATCCTGCCCATACTTTCCGTAATCGGAGTTTTTATAGCTCAATTCATAGGCAAGAAGTTTCCGGCGCTTTTTCAGCTGGCTAAATTCGTTTTGGTGGGCGCCTTGAACACTTTTATTTATCTTGGAGTTTTAAACCTTTTAATGGCGCTTTTCGGCATTTCCAGGGAAAACTTATCTTATCCTGTTTTTGTCGCCGTTTCCTTTTGTTTTTCCGTGGTTAATTCCTACTTTTGGAACAAGTTCTGGACTTACGAGAAAAAAGACACGGGCGTTCGCGGCCTGGAGTTCGGAAAGTTCTTTGTTATCACGGGCATCGGTTTTTTCTTAAACACGGGCATTGCTTCTCTTATATTCAACGCAGTCGGGCCGCAGTTCGGCTTGGCTTTGAATGTGTGGGCCAATGTTGCGGCCATTGCGGCCACGATCTGCGTGTTTATGTGGAACTTTTTAGGTTATAAGTTTATAGTGTTCAAAAAGTAATGGAAAATTTAGTGTTATACCGCAAATACAGGCCTCAGACATTCGCCGAGATTACGGGCCAGGAGCACGTTATCCAGACGCTCTCCCATGCGCTTTCCCGGGAAATGATTTCCCACGCTTATTTGTTTTCAGGGCCTCGGGGATCTGGCAAAACCACGATCGCCAGATTATTGGCTAAAGCGGCAAACTGCCACAACAGAAAAGAAAACCAGTTTGAACCTTGCAACAAGTGTTCTTCCTGCCTGGAGATTATGGCTGGGCGTTCAATGGATTTAATCGAGATTGACGCTGCTTCTCACAGGGGCATTGATGAAATCAGGGAATTAAGAGACGGAATAAGGTTCGCTCCGACAAAGGAAAGATACAAGGTTTTCATTCTTGACGAATCTCATCAGCTTTCAAAAGACGCGGTCAACGCCTTGCTGAAAACCCTGGAAGAGCCGCCTTCACACGCTATTTTTATACTGGCTACCACCGAAATCCATAAAATGATTCCCACTATAATTTCCCGTTGTCAGAGATTCGATTTCAGGAAGCTTACGTTATCGGAGATTATAAAACGGCTGGAATACATTTGTCAGAAAGAAAAAGTAAAGATAGAAAAACCGGCTTTGGAGCTTATTGCCTTGAGCTCCGGAGGATCCATCAGGGATTCGGAAAGCCTGCTTGATCAAGCCCTGACTTTTTCCGGTATGCAGAGCAAGGGAGAGGCGATAAGAGCAGAAGACATAAAGGGCCTGCTAGGCATGGCGGACAATAGCTTAATAGGGCAGTTCGTTGATTTCTTAGTGCAAAAAGATACCGAAAAAGCCATTTCTTTTTTGAACGGTCTTCTCGAAAAAGGATACGACCCGCAGGAATTCATACGGGGCTTGGTTCGTTATTTGAGACAGACATTGCTTTTGAAGATAAACCCGGACCCTGTAAATCCTATTATCGTGGGCCTTACCAAAGAAGAGCAGGAAAAGATGAAAGCCCAGTCGGAGAAGTTCGAGAAATCGGAGCTTCAGAACGCCCTAAATCTCTTTATGGGCGCGGAAAATAAGATGAAATACTCCTCAATTCCGCAGCTGCCTTTGGAGCTGGCGATAGTTGAAATCACGGGCGGAAAGTAGTAGTATCATTCCGTATTCCGGGATCGTCTAATGGTAGGACAACAGATTTTGGATCTGTTTATCTAGGTTCGAATCCTAGTCCCGGAACAAAATTGACAAGAGTTAACAAAGGAAAGAGGAAAAAGCTGACAAGAGCTTACAAGATAAAACATGAAAGATAATAAGTTGATTATCAAAATAAATAAACCGATTCACGAAGTTTTTGCATTTACATTAAATCCAGAGAATACGCCTTTGTGGATTGATTCTATGGTTCAAGAAGAAACAAATGAATGGCCAACCAAAATAGGCACTATTTATAAAAATAAAAACCATGAAGGTAAGTGGTCAGAATATACGGTTACCGACTACGAGGAAGATAAATTTTTTATTTTTACGTCAAGTGATAAAAACTATAGTGTTAAGTATTCTTTTAGGCCTATCAGTAATGATATTACCGAAGTTGAATATTATGAATGGGTAAATCAAAGAGATTTGGAGGACCCATTTAGTATAGAGACATTAAATAAGTTGAAATCAGTATTAGAGAGCTTGGATTAAACACCTTCTAGTGTTTTCTAATTCTCGCAGTTGTATTCTATAGAAACCGAATAAGTAAAAATAAGCTAAAATCCAGTAATTAACTGCCAAAGGGCAGTTTTTTAATTATACACTTGACAACCATGTTATATTTTTCTAACATTGATATAGTTAGAAATAATTAACATAAATAACAAAAACATGACCAAAAAAATGTTTTCAGTCTACAGAATTATCGCAGTTATCATTGTTTCAATTACAGTCAGTGTGTTTATCAATTTTGGCAATTGGTATCTGCCGGTAATTTCTGTTGTAGCGTCGTGGATTTTTCTCTATACCTTGAGAGGCAAGGTAAAAGAGGTGATAGCCGATGAGCGCGATTATACGATAGCCGGCAAAGCTTCCGGCCTGGCAATGAGAATTTATCTTTTGCTTTCCGTTGTTATCGGCATAATTTTGTACAGTATCGGGGAAAAAGGAGGAGTTTTATTCGGCACGGCTACCACTTTACTGTATTCTGCCTGTTTTCTTATGTTTCTCTACGCCATTCTGTTTAAGATATATGAACGAAAAAACAACCATGTTTAAAGTAAAGGTTAAAGAGTTCAGAGTTAAAAAGGGTCTGACCCAGGAAGAGCTGGCAAAGCGCATTGGCGTCCGCAGGGAAACCATTGTTTTTCTTGAACAGGGAAAATACAATCCGTCCTTGAAGCTTGCTTTGAATATAGCCAAAGAATTGAAAACTCCGATCGACGAATTGTTTTTCTTGCAATAACCTGGAAAACTTCTAAAAAGACAAAAATAGAATAGGGAAGCTGTACATTTATTCACGCCGCGCCACAGGGTTTGTGGAATACGCGGCGTTTTCGTTTGACATAAACTAAAAATAATGTTAATATCAATTATTGGGGCTCAAGGGGTTTGGAAATACACATAGGCACGGGCCCTTTTTTTATTTATTCTGGTTTGGAAATTATCATGAAAATACTTACTAATATCAAGTTTGTTAAATTAGCTGGCATCACCCAGACGTTTTCCGCTTTCATTGATTTTGCGGAAAAGGACAAACAGACAAAAATAAACATCGTGGGCGTAACCATGGCTAACAGAAAGATAGGGGCGAGAGAAGGCTTTAACGCGGTTAAAAGGAACAAGTTTAGCCTGCTTTCCGTTAAGATAAAGATTCCTTCCATAAAGAGAGTAATGAAAAAGGCAAAGGATATAGAAGACGTTAAAAGGGCCTACAAGCATATCATAGAGGCGTACGATAAGACTATAAAACAGGAAAAGCCAGATTTGATTTTGATTAACGGCACTTATTACATGCCTTGGTGCTTGCTTCAGGCCAGCAAGGCAAACAATATTCCGGTTGTTCTTCATTACCACGGAGTTTTAACAAAAGAGACAGCTGACTGGAAAGAAGTACCCAGAAAGATATTCAGGCAAATGGAAGAGTGCTTTGACGATAAAAAACTGTTCTATTTGTTTCCTTCCAATCTTACAAAAGAAGTGGTGGAAAAAGAGGTGTTCGGACATAGGGTTTCGAAGTTTTCAATATTGCCCAATCCCGTATCCCTTCGTTTTTTCGAAGCCCATTCGAAAAGCAGGCATAGAAACATTGGGATTATAAGCAGATGGCAGAAAGTTAAAAATACCGGGTTTTGGGAAAAACTGGCTGATTACAATCAGAAAAACGGAGATAAGTTTAAAATCAACATTGTCACGGATCTTAAAAAAGGGAATAAACACAGAGACAAGCTTGACGGCTTGGTAAGATTTAGAAGGCCTATGAGCAACGGCAGGCTGGCGAAATTCTACGAAGACATGGACGTGATTGTCAGTCCTTCTCATTTTGAAACATACGGAAACGTTGCCAACGAAGCAATCGCTACGGGAACTCCGGCTTTGATCAGTAAAAACATGGGAGTATCCGAAGTTTTCAAAAACCTTGGTTTGGACAGATGGATTATTGATTTCAATTCTGTAAAAAACGTATATGAAAAGATCAATAAGGCGATAAAGCAAAAGGTGGATACGGAAACCAGGAACAAAATGAAAGAGCTTTATTCTTCCGGAGCCGTTTACGGCAAAATGTTTAGTATCTTGAACTCAATACAATAGATATTAACAAGAATAGTCTTTCAAGCCCGTTTAACGATCACGGGCTTTTTATTTTTGTGGTAAAATAAAATTACTAATATGGATAAAGAAAACAAAAAACCGGGCGTAGGAGTAGGAGTAATGATTTTAAAAAACAATAAGGTTTTATTAGGCAAACGCCACGATGATCCCGAAAAGGCCTCAAGCGAGCTTCATGGCGAAGGAACCTGGACGATGCCGGGCGGCAAGCTTGATTTTCAGGAAAAACTGGAAGACGCCGCGGAAAGGGAAGTGTTTGAAGAAACAGGAATTCGCATAGATAAAAACAAAATAAAGATTATAAGCGTAACAGACGATATCGTACCGGACAAGCATTTTGTGACGGTGGGTTTTCTCTGCCGGGACTTTGACGGAGAGCCGAGAGTTATGGAACCGGACGAAATCACCAAATGGGAATGGTTTGATTTGGATAACTTGCCTGATCCCATATTTCCTCCGAGCAGAAAAATCATAGATAATTTTTTAAATAAAAACAAAGAGTAAGCTTGTTTGTTTTGTTTTTAGGTTTGTCTTGGGATTGACAAAGATGTACAAAAAGATATAATTAAGACAAGAATAGTTCTTTTAACGCCCGCTTTTGCGCTGCTGGCTGAAATCTCTAGTTTCTGGGATTGAGAAGTCATCTTGGACAAGAAAGCCAAGAAACTTCTTAATGTCAGATCACAGCAGGAGGGGAGCGATGCTTTTGCGCCTAAACCCTCTTAGAGATTGGGATTGATCGTGCCCTCCCCAGGCAAATGGATTTGCCCTGACTGGCGGACACCCGCACCTTCCGGATTAGATACCCGGAAAAATCCCGCGTTCAGCGACACAGCAGCGCGTCTCGGCGAAGGGGGTAACCGTTCTGGTTACCCCCTCTTTTTTTTGCGAAAAAAACAAAAACCCTTTTGATATTATCTCAAGGGCTGTTTTTTAGGAGAATGCTATGTGTTGAATCGCCTGAAGTGTCTGCGCAGCTGGCCGAAAGTTTTGACGGTGTTGGGCACTACAATCCGTAGGTGGCAATCGTTGCATACGATTGCAAAATGAGTTTCTGAGACAGGTTTTATCTCCAGAAATCCTTTGCACACGCCGTGTTGGCCCAGCATCGGCATAAGACCGCTTCTGTCTGTCAGGTTTTTTGTCGATCTGCCAAACGCGCTGTCAAGAACCAGGGTTTCGCCATGCTCAGTCAGAACGATCGGTTTCATACTTTTTCTTTCTTTCTGTTCCTAGGACGCCTTCGCATCCTTTTTATCGGTCTTTTGAAAAGAAATGTTTTTTTACGGATTTGACCTTTGCCTTGTTGGCCAAAAACTTCAAATCTCAGGTTCATTTGGTTTTTGCTTCTTTGGAGTAAAAGAAGAAGATCCATCGGGCACCGCCACAAATTATGGCTTATACCCGTGTTGTCTCTTACGCCGATAAGCATGGTTTCTCTTGAATCTGAAACTTCTTGAAGCGCTTGAGCTATTGTTTCATTCGTTTCTTTGTCCAACGGTTCAATATACCAGATATATTGCGTGGGCATAACGTCCTCCTTTTAATAATTGTTAAAGTTCGGGTTTCGTAAATTATTCTACATTTTTGATTTATTGTCAATAAAATGGTAGTTTTAGATTAATATGTACAGAAAAGACCATAAAAACGAGTCTTATACAGTCAGAGCCAAAAAGGAAGGGTATCCTGCCCGTTCCGTTTATAAGTTAAAAGAGATCGACGAAAGGTACAAAATTATAAAACAAGGCGATTGGGTTTTGGATTTGGGGTCGGCTCCCGGATCTTGGATGCTTTATATTTCAAAAAAAATAGGGGAGAGGGGAAAGGTTTTGGGCATTGATACGGAAGAAACCGAAATCAAGGCAGGCAATGTTGTTTTTATAAAAAAAGACATTAAGGAAGCCGATCTGGCCGGCCGGAGATTCAATGTCGTGGTTTCCGATTTGGCTCCGAAAACAACCGGGATAAAATCGGTTGATTCGGCAAGATCGTTGGAATTGGCGGAATTGGCTTTTGAAATAAGCCGGAAGACGCTTTTGCCCCGGGGCAATTTTGTCTGCAAGATTTTTGAAAGCGAAGAAACCGATAGCTTAATAAAAGAAATAGAGAAATCATTTCGGACGGTAAAAAGGTTCAGGCCTTTGGCGGTCTATAAAGGCAGCAAGGAGTTTTACATTATTGCGGAGGGTTTTAAGAAGCATGAAAAATAGCTTGTTAAAAAAGGAGATCGGGTGGCTGCTGAATGAAAAGTATCAAAATAAGATTACAGATTGCGCAAAGAAAGACATTGAAAAGTTGAAAAAAGGGGAACCTGTCGATTATCTTATAGGATTCGTTGATTTTTTAGGATGCAGAATAGATTTATCGTCTAGGCCTTTGATACCGAGGCCTGAAACCGAGTATTGGGTCGAGCATTCCATAAGCGACTTAAAAAAAGAAGAGCGGAAGCTTGAAATTTTGGACATGTTTTCCGGTTCGGGCTGCATCGGTATCGCAGTATTAAAGTACGTTAAAAGGTGTAATGTTGAGTTTGCTGAAAAGGACAAGAAATTTTTAAAGCAAATCTCAGTTAATCTGAAATTGAACGGAATCAGCAAGGATAGATACAAAATAACAGGATCTGACGTTTTCAAGAATATTAAAAGCAAGTATGATTATATCTTCGCCAATCCGCCGTATATCGCCAAAAAGAGAATAAATAAGGTTCAGAAATCGGTGTTGAAATACGAACCCAAAAGAGCCTTGTTCGGAGGCGAGGACGGTCTTTATTACATCAAAAGGTTTTTGAAAGAAGCCGTAGAACACGTAAAAAGAGGCGGGAGAATCTACATGGAGTTTGATTCACCGCAAAAAAGAAAAATCGAAAAGATTCTGAAAAATAACAAGCATTCCGATTATCGTTTTTACAAAGATCAATATGGAAAATGGAGGTGCGTTGAGGTAAGATTATAAATATGAAAATAGAAGTTCTATACGAAGACAATCATCTGATCGCGGTTAAAAAGCCAGTCGGGGTTTTGACGCAGAGAGACAGAACGGACGACGTTTCCTTGATGGAAGAAGTTAAAAAACACCTTAAAGAAAAATATAAAAAACCGGGCAATGTTTTCTTGGGGCTTTTGCACCGGCTAGATAGGCCGGTTTCAGGCGTTGTTCTTTTTGCCAAGACAAGCAAAGGGGCTGCCAGGCTTGCAGAACAGTTCAGGGAGGGAAAGGTGGAAAAAATGTATTCGGCGGTAGTCGTCGGAGAGCCGAAAAACAAATCCGGTGATTTGATAAGCTATATCGAAAAAGACGAAAAAAGGAGAAAGTCGATAGTTTACCAAAACGAAAAAACAGGAACGCAAAGAGCGGAACTTTCTTACGAGACAATCCAGTCGAACGGCAAGTATTCTTTGCTCAAGGTTCAGATTAAAACGGGAAAATTCCACCAGATAAGGGCGCAACTTGCCTCTATGGGCTATCCTGTCTTGGGAGACAAAAAATACGGAGCTCCTTTTTCGTTGCCGGACAGAAGCATTTGTCTTTCCGCTACGTCGCTTTCTTTTTTTCTGGCAACGCGGCACAAGGTGGAAAAAATAGAACTTCCCGTTCCTTATGAGTGGAACCGCTGGCTAAAATAGCCGGCATATTGTATAAAGATCAATTATGCCTTTATCAATCGGCATTGTCGGTTTGCCCAACGTCGGCAAATCAACATTGTTTCAAACAATCACAAAAAAGCAGGTTGACTGCGCAAATTATCCTTTTTGCACCATCGATCCCAACGTGGGCGTTGTTGCCGTTCCCGACGAAAGGGTGGACAAGTTGGCTGACCTGACAAAATCGGAAAAGAAAATCTATACGACAATAGAGTTCGTAGATATCGCGGGTTTGGTAAAGGGAGCCAACAAGGGAGAGGGATTAGGAAACAAATTTTTAGCGAATATCAGGGAAACCGACGCCGTAATTTATGTTTTGCGGGCTTTTGCGAACGATAAAATAGTCAACACCCAAAAAAACATAGATCCGGTTTCGGAAAAAGAGATTTTAGATACGGAGCTTATTCTAAAAGATTTGGAAACCATTGATAAAAGATTGGAGGGCCTGCAAGGCGAGGCGCGGAGCGGAAAAAAAGAAGCTCAAAAAGAGCTGGAAGTCGTTAAAAAAGCGCAAGATCTTTTGGCAAAGGGAGAGCTGATTTACGGGAAAGAATTTGACGAAGATAGTAGAAAGATATTGAACGGCTATCAGCTTTTAACTTCGAAGCCGAGGTTGTATCTTTTGAACGGGAGAGACGAAGAAGTGCCCAAAGAAATTATCGAACTGTTCAAAAACAATAATTGGCCTTTTCTTATCATAGACGTTTTGACGGAATTTGAGGCGGTCGGTTTCAGCAAAGAAGAGAGGTTGTCTCTCGGCCTGCCTCAGGAATCTGAGCTCGATATCTTGATAAAGAAATCATACGAGCTCCTTGATTTGATAACTTTTTTAACAACCGGGCCGGACGAAACCAGAGCTTGGACCTTAAAGAAAGGGAAACGGGCTCCGGAAGCCGGAGGCGTAATCCACAGTGATTTTGAAAAGAGCTTCATCAAGGCGGAAGCGGTGAATTGGAAACAGCTTTTTGATTCCGGCGGCTTCGGGCAGGCAAGGGAAAAAGGGCTTATAAGAACAGAAGGGAAAGAATACGTGGTTCAGGACGGCGACGTGATAGAAATCAAGCACAATGCTTGATTTGATTTCCAAAAATTAATAAGGTAGAATAATCCAATGACAAAGAAAAAGAAAATCAATAAAAAACGAAAAAAGAGGCCGGTAAAAGCGAAGACAAGAAAGAAAGTTTCAAAACCAAAAAGAGCTAAAAAAGCCAAAAAACTTTATTTTAAGAAAAAGAAGAAAGTAAAAAAGACAATAAAAGTTGTGAAAAAAGCGGCTAAGAAAATAATAAAGAAAACAGTTCCCTCGGTTAAAAAGATAGCCCCAGAGAGGCCTTCTTTACCGGAAGAAGCCGTTCATCGGACTAATATAAGAATAATCGGAATCGGCGGGGGCGGAGCTTCCATTATTTCCGGAATAGCGCCGGATGTTAAAAAAGTTGATTTCGTGGTTGCAAATACGGACAGCAAGTCTCTCAGAGAATTATCCTCAAAAATCAAGCGTTTCCAGTTCGGTTTGAGCTTAACTAAGGGATTGGGTACGGGCATGGACGACAAATTAGGGGAAATGGCGGCGGAAAATGAAAAAGACAGGATAAAAAGCATATTGCGGGGACAAGACCTTTGCGTTATTGTCGCTTGTTTGGGAGGCGGAACCAGTTCTGGCGCCGCTCCTGTTTTTGCAAAAATCTCAAGAGGCCTAGGTAATCTCACTTACGGGATTTTTACTCTGCCTTTTGAATTTGAAGGCGAAAAGAAAATGGAGATTGCCAAAAAATCGTTGGAAAGGATAAAACCGTACCTTAACGCTTATTCCGTCTTGCCGAATGAAAGGATCTTTCAGGTCATTGACAAGAATACTCCATTAAGAACCGCCCTTTCAAACATAAACGCCAAGCTTGCCGAAAACCTGGAGGGTTTGATAGAAATGATTTATCTTGCCGGACTCATAAACATCGATTTTGCCGATTTGCGTTCTGTACTTCAAGGCCGTGGCAGGTTGGCTTATTTAAACACCCTGGAAATAGACGGTCCGAACAGAGAAGAGGCGATAAAGAAAGTGATCTCCAGCCCTCTTTATCCTTATACGATAAAAGGAGCAAAGGGAATTTTGTACAACATCAATGGAGGAAACAATCTTCAGCTTTCCGAAGTATCCTACATTTCAAAAATCATTTCCGAATCGGTAAACAGGCAGGCAAAAATCATCTTCGGGATAAATCAAAACAAGAAGTACCAAGACAGGATAAGAATAACGTTGCTTGCCACCGGCTGCGACGCAAAAATCCTCTTACCCAAACCCTTGCAATCCTTTAGGATGGCGGAGCCGAAAAAGGAAAGAATGCAGTCCAAAATAGTTCATTTAATAAGCAGAAAAAAAGAGAAAACAGCGGTTAAAGAGATTAAAAACAAGAAAAGAGAGAAAAAGGTAATGAAAAAAACAAAAGAAAAGATAAAAACGACAAGTAAAAAGAATATTGGCAAAGCCGAAAAAAAACCTTCGGTTCCGGTTCCGAAAAAAGAAAAAGACCAGTATGAAGAAAAAGTTGAAGTAAAGGTCAGACGGAACGGCCTTCAGTTGAAAAGAGCGGTAGAACAGGAAGAAAAAGAATTGTTGGACCAGGAAAAGGTATGGGAAACGCCGGCCTTTCTAAGAAAAAAAGGCGCATAAAACATATCAAATATGAAAGAACAAGAAGTTAAAAAAGCCATAATTCCCGTTGCCGGTCTTGCTACCAGGTTTTTACCCTTGTCAAAAGCAGTGCCAAAAGAGCTTTGGCCCTTGGTTGATAAGCCCGTAATACAGCACATTGCGGAAGAAGTTAAGGAGGCTGGCATTAAAAATATAATCTTCGTAACCAAGCCGAAGAACAAAGTGGTTTTGGATTATTTCAAGCCCTCTCCAATAATGGAGAAAATATTAAAGGAAAGAAAAAAAGACAAGATTTTAGATGAGGTCAAAAAGTTTGAAGAAACGTTCAGGGATATAACGTTCTCCTATGTATCGCAGACAAAACCGCTGGGAGACGGCCATTCTTTGCTTCAGGCGGCAAAATTAGTGAAAGACGAACCCGTTGCCTGTCTTTTTGCGGACGATGTCGTGGATTCAAAAACCCCAGCTATTTTGCAGCTTTCCAAAATGTTTAAAACCTGCCAGAAGCCAGTGGTGGCTCTCTATAGGCTTCCGAAAGAACGACTCCCTTTTTACGGAGTGGTGGCCGTGGAAAAAATAGCCAATCGATTTTACAAAATCAAGAAGTTTATAGAAAAGCCTCCTTTGGGCACTGCGCCTTCGGATTTGGCCATAGTGGGGAAATACATTCTTACGCCGGAAGTGTTCGGCTATCTTAAAAAAGCAAAGCCGTCGGAAAAAGGCGAAATTATCCTAGCCGAGGTTTTGGAAAAGATGTTAAAAGACGGAAAGATAATTTACGGGTATGAATTTGAAGGGGAGTGGCTGGAGTGCGGCAACAAACTAGGGTGGTTAAAATCCAATCTTTATTTAGCCGTAAAGCATCCTCAGTTCGGCCAGGATATTAAAAAATATTTAAAAGAGATTAAACTCTAAACTTAAATGACGGAAGCCGCAAAAAAGATATTGAAAGAAGTCTATAAACCGAGAAACGAGGGAGTAAGAAAATACGACTTCGGGCTTTTAGTCGTGATAGGCGGCTCCGAATTCTATTCCGGGTCTCCGGCTTTTTCGGCCTTGGCGGCATTCAGAGCCGGCGCCGACATGGTAAGAATCATTGCCCCGAAAAGAGCAGCTGACATCATAGCTTCCTTCAAGCCGGATCTGGCAGCATACCCTCTGCAGGGCTCAAGATTGAACAAACTGCATTTGACAACCTTGATTTCTATGACAGAATCCGCCAAAGCGGTAGCTCGCGGGAAAACAGCCGTTGTTATCGGTGGAGGATTAGGAAGGTCTGAGGAAACCAAAGAAGCTGTTTTGGAATATTTAAGGCAGATTTCCGTACCCGCTGTCATTGACGCCGACGGGATAAACGTTCTGGAGGGCAAGGAAAAAATAATCTCAGGAAAGCCGTTTTTAATAACGCCTCATCTGCATGAGTTTTTTGTTCTGACAAAAAGGGACATAACTAAAAACACCTTTGAAGAAAGAATGAAAATAGTTGAAGAAGAGGCAAAGAGATTAAAAACAACAATTCTGTTAAAGAGCCAAATAGACATTATTTCAAACGGCAGAGAGACCGCGCTTTCGAAAACCGGATCTTATTACATGACCAAAGGCGGAATGGGGGATACTTTGGCTGGAATTGCCGGCGCCATGCTGGCAAGAGGATTAAACACATTCCAGGCCGGCCAGGCCGCGGCCTATATTAACGGCGCGGCAGGGGAGTTGGCAATCAAAAAATACGGAGAGGGAGTGATGGCAAGCGATTTGATCGAAGCGATACCGGAAGTAATAAAGTAAATTATTTAGAAGCTAAGTCTCTTAGTTTTATATATGCGGCCCGCTTTGAGCGGGTTTTTGTATTTATCCCATCGGAGATAAATCTTATGATTGACAAAATCAAGGTATTATGCTATAATGATATTATTAGAGAATTGTTCTTTGAGAAAGATTCGGCAAACGATTATGGGTGTAATGGTTACACCTTATCGTAGCCGAAAAAGTGGGAAAGGAGATACAAATGAAGCCCAGCAAGGTAAAGATCTACTGGTACTGCATGCTGCTGGTGATGGCCGTGATCGTTGTTCTGGGCACCGTCTTGTACGACCTGGAGAAGCTGCGCTACCCGTCGTTAGGAGCCATGATCTTCTCCTGGGCGATCCTGGCCGGCTTCTTCTTCTACACGGGCGTGTGCGTCCGGAACGACCTGAAGAAGGTCCGGGCTACACGAAAGAACATGGAAGGGAGTTATCGTTCCTTTTATCATTGTTCCTCGTGCGACGGACTGCATCTTGGCAACACGCTGAAGGTGCTGTGGTTCCTCTACGACCGTCCGGTCCTGGTTTGTCCAAGGTGCGGATCGTCAGCCTTAACGACTAACCTCGTCTGAATCCGGCGTTCGGCACAACGGAATCCTTTCTCACATGGCCCGCCTACATCACTTTGTGAATTATGGCGGGCTTTTTTATTTCATTGACAATACGCTTTTTGCAAACTAGAATAAAGGCGGTTCTTTTATAATTAAACACAGAAAAGGAGGGACCGATGGAAAGCACGAATGGTTATTTATTGACTTGCCTTTATAGTTCCGGTTGCCCCGAGCTTCGAGAGCTTGGTGCTCAAGAAATGATTGAAGGTTTTGTTGAAGGCCAGCCAATGGATCCGGCGGCTATGGTAAAAGACGTGTTGCGGAGAATCGGCCCGTCTGTTTTTTACCGGCTGATTGCGCCGGCAAAAGGTCTTGGAACGGACATATTCGACCGCGAGGTTGTAAGGGCTTATTGGATCTATAATCCCGATCTGCTTGTTCCTGTCACGAAAGCCGCTGTCACGAAGATTTTAAGACAGGGATTTTCTGGTTTCAGCCAGCACAAGCAGGCAGAGATGATAACGAGGATCAGGGGCGTTCAAGGCGGAAAACCGCATCACAACTTTGACGTGCTTTGGCTGTTAAAGTCATTTACGAATCCGAAAGTCGGTATTGCTATTCCTCAGGACTTGTTGCAGAAAACGAACGACTGCTTGGTAAGAGCGGGACGGGTGAGAAGTAACGGAAAAGCCCTTGGCGTGGAGACGGTTTCAGTCGTTCAAAAGGGCAATAACGCTTTGGCATTGGGTCCTGTTTCAATGACAGTCGGTTTGGGTTTCGTGAAAAAAGCGCTCCCGGGCGATTTTGTTTCTATTCATCTCGGGGTGGCAAGGGAAATAATAAGCGGAAGAGACGCGGAAGATCTAGGCATGATTACAGGCGAAGCGATTGAATTCGTAAACGAAGGGTCGTAAAGACCCTTCTTTTTTTTACGCCTTTAATCCTGTATAATTAAAAAATGAAATCGAAACCTCGCTCCAAGAAAAGTTCGGCAAAAGGAAAGCCAAAAATCGCAATCGTTTCTTTGACGTCCTGCGAAGGGTGTCAGTTCGTGCTCCTGGATTTGGGAAAAAGATTTTTTGATTTTATAAAGAAAGTGGAGCTTCTTGATTTTAAATTATTGGAAGACGAACCGTTTCCCAAGGGAAAATTAGACGTCGTTTTTGTTGAGGGAAATCCTATAACAAAAGAAGAGATCAGGCTGTTGAAGGAAATAAGAAAAAGATCAAAGGTCTTGGTTGCTTTGGGAAACTGCGCAGCTTTGGGCGGCGTTCCGGAAATAAAGAATTATCAGGATAAAGAGAAAACAATCCGTTACATATATAAAAACCTAAAGAACGTTGAAAATCCGGATATCAAAGAAATCGACAATTTCGTAAAAGTAGATTTTACGATTCCCGGCTGTCCGATTAACGGAGAAGAATTTTTAAGGACGGCAGAGGCTCTTATAAAAGGGAAAATTCCGGAAATATGCCAGAGCCCGGTTTGCACGGAATGCGATTTAAGGGGCACTAAAAACTGTTTTTTAACCAAAAAAGAATTGTGTTTAGGAACCGTATCTCTGGCCGGCTGCAAGGCAGTTTGCACCAATAACGGCTTACAGTGCTTGGGTTGCCGAGGATTATTAAAGAATGCCGATCCGAAAGGACTTCTGAATCTTTTAAAACAGTGGTATTCCAAGGAGGAGATAGAAGATTACCTGGAGATATTCGGATTAAGAGATGATATTAAAAACATTTAAAGCTATGGAAATAAACATACCTCACGTACATAAAATAGAAGGCGATGCCGGGTTTTGGGCGAAAGTCACAAAAGAGGGAAAAGTTGAAGAATTGAAAATGCAGACGCATTTGGGGTTGCGCCAAATAGAAGGAATCTTAGTCGGCAGAAAAGTAAAAGACGTGCCTTTGGTCGTTTCGCGAATCTGCGGAATCTGTCCGGTTGTTCACATTCTCAATGGAACGGTTGCTTTGGAAAAAGCTCTTGGTATTGGCGTTTCGCCGGAAACCGTTTTGCTGCGCAAACTTTTCTTGGCGAGCCAAATAATCCAAAGCAACGCCCTGCATTTGTTTTTTATGGCTTTGCCGGATTTTCTTAATATCGAGAACGATTTGAAGTTGTCTGAAAAGTTTCCGAAAGAATCGGAGGCAGCGATGAAAATGAGGGATTACGCGCTGGCCATAACAGAGATTATAGGGGGCAGGGTAGTGCACCCCGTTACCCCGAGAGTCGGCGGCTTTTCAAAAGCGCCGGATAAAAAAGAGTTTGAAAAACTGCTGAACGGCTATCCGGAAGTTTTAAAAGGGGCTTTGCTGTTGGCTGAAAAACTGGGCGAGATCGATTATCCTGATTTTAACCGGGAAACCGTTTTTGCTTCTCTTTATTCGGAAAAAGAGTATCCGTATTATCAATCGGAGCTTATGAAAATAGGAGAGGAAAAAATATCAATCGGCGATTTTTATTCAAACAAAATCGAAGAGGATTTTAAAAATCCTCCCGTTAAAAAAGTCACCTTCAAAGGGAAGGAATACATGCTTGGATCTATTGCAAGGATTAAAAACAACGGGAAGCTTCTTAATCCTAAAGCAAAAGAAGTTCTTAGTCGGTTTATAAGAAAAAGAAACCTTAAGGAAGGAGAATTTTTCAACAACGTATTTTACAATCTTTTCTGCCAGGCCGTGGAGGCCGTCCATTTTACGGAAGAATCCCAAAAACTTTTGAAAGAAGCGATAAGCTTCAATTCGGTCAGTTCAAATGCAGCCGCGCCTGTAAATGCGAAAGGAAAAGGCGCAGCCGGCCTTTCTGCCATGGAAGCGCCGAGAGGGACCCTGTTCGATTATTTTGAAACAGACAAAGAAGGAAGGGTGTCGCACTGCAATATCATTACTCCGACGGCTCAGTTTTTAAACAATCTCGAGCATGACTTGAAAACTTTGCTGCCAAAACTGGTCGATCTTCCGGCAGAGGAAAGGATTAAAAAGGTAAGGTCCTTGGTCAGAGTATACGATCCCTGCATTTCTTGCGCTACGCACTGATGGATTTTCCAATGACAAATTGTATAATTTAATATACTCAAGCAACGCAATGAATAACGGAAAAATAGTTGATATAAGAACAATATTAATAGTTATAGGCAGTTTTCTTTTTATCAGTTTTTTAACGGTTGATTCAATCGGCGCAAGCGAAACGTGCCCCCTAAAGGGCGAGAAGGGTTATGAATCTTGCGAAGATTGGGTTAATCAACAAACAAACTGGATAAATTCTCAAGACTGTGAAAGCTATTTTGGCATGCCTTGCCAGCTTAATGATGAGCAGTGTGCCGGTGGTCCTACCAACATCAGCACAACATCATGCGACTCTCATTACGGTATACCAGGTAAAGAGATTCAATTTCCATGGGGAAGAAAGGTAACCGAGCAATCCGGCCAATGCTGCATGAGCGTTTATGAGCTTTTGGTTACAGAAGACCGCAGTCGCGATTTTATGATTCCGGAATCGGGAATGCTTGTAGAGTATCCGGTTATGAAAGTCGGTATTTGTCAAACGGACGTTGTTTGCCACGAAGATTATAGTACAACAAGCGTTGCTCTTTATTTGGACCCTGAATATATCGAAAAGACCGTAAAAGAACGTCTGTTTCGTCCGAAGGAACCCTTTACTCCTTTTGACGATATTATCTGCGAGGCTAGGGTCAGCGGTAATATTGACGTTAAAGCTGATCTTAAGGGAGAATTGGTTTCTCCGACAAAAAAACTGATTTCCGGCGACCTAAAATATGTTAAAACCGAAGAGAACGGAGAGAAAGTCTATCAGTGGAAAATTCAAGGATGGCCCAATGGCTGGACTCCGGACGGCGAGTTAATGAAAACAATAATTAAAGAACAGAAAGTAGGATGTAAAGTAACTGTAAATAATAAAACGGAAGAAAGTGGTTTCTCCGAAGTAGGTTTATGCGTTCGTTTATGGGGGAAAGATGAAGCAAGTTTTGCGTTTGTGAATACAATGACAGAAAGCGCGAAAAAATCTCCGCAATGGCTTGTGAAAATCGGAATGGAAGTTAAAGATTCGGGATTCCATAAAATAGACCCGTTTGATACTTATAAGATAAAATTCAATCATAGTGTTGATTTGGCGGAACAGAATGATAAAGACTGGGCGTTGGCTAAAACTACCAACAACTACGCAAGCGAGGTGTTAGAAAACCTCGGCTTAAAGTTGGCGGAAAGTTCTTATTGCAAACAGGCCGGTCTATATTTCATTTATACAGACAAGGGGGTGGGGTTTGACGGAGGTTATCATGCGCCTGGCGCCAATACGGTTATTATTAAAAGCAGTATTCAAGACAAACATCCAGAGCTTGCCGACAGGCTTCCCGTTCTTGTAGTTCACGAAACGGGGCATTACTTTGGCTTGGATGATGAATATGTTTATACGTTGATCGCGCCCAAAATGAAAAGAACCAATTGCAGCACTTCGTTGCCTCCTGATTTTTTACCGTTTGGAAGGATTTACTTCGGATGTTCGACTCCTACCGGCTTTGGAATAAGATCAAGTAAAAATAGCATAATGCGGTCGACAAAAACCGAAAATCGTTTTAACGTCTGGAGCTGCGCTTATTTGCTTGAAAAGATTGTCGGAGAAGGCAAATCCGTCAAAGAATATGCTCAATTTGCAAAAGATAACTTAAAGTGCATTTTTGAGGATCCTCGGCCTAAAGACTCTAAAGCCGATTGCATGGCATCGACCGATTGTTTTGGCAAGTATGGTTATGAGCCCGTCTGTTCGGAATGCTCATCCTACGAACTGAAAGCTGGTGATAAAATAACGGACGAGGAGAGCTTAAAACAAGCTTTTTACGAAAACAACCCGGAAAGTCATATATGTAAAATATTGATTGATAAAAACTGCTATACGGGCGGCTATTCTATAATAGACGGAAAAATTATAATCAAAGAAGGCACCGGTGAATGGGGAAAATGTAACAACAAAGGTCAGTGCGTAAAATAAAGGTAATTTATGCTTAAACCGAAAACTATCATCATTTTATCGATAACGGCAGTTGTGTTTTTGGTTCTTCTGATTTTTTTAGTATTTTACCCGGAACTATTAAGAAATATTTTCAGCAGAACAAAAACGAATATTGATGATAAAAACCAAATAACAGAAGACGTTATCCCGAAAGAATCCTGCTATATCAACCTGAAGATCAAAGAAACAAAAACAGAAGCAGGCATCCAATTTTCCCTGTTGGAAACAACAAATCTTTTCGGATTGTATGGCGGTTTGGTTAACAATTACAATCCCGAGTTAGAAAGCGATTATGTGCTTAAGGTATATGATACTTTAAACAATTTAATCGGTTCTTATTCTCTTTATTCGGGAAGATTGATTTTTTATGATAATTTAGATAATTCAGAAAAATCAGGAGGTGCTATAGAGCTTGAATCGGGCATTATTGCCTCAATAATACCTTATGACGCCAAAATAACTAAAATAACAGTTGACGATAGCGGAAAAGAGACGATTCTTAATGTTAATACCCTTGATTTAAAGTGCGAGAGAACATGTAAAATAGAAAACGAAACCGGAAACTATACAACAAACGTTTGTTGTATCGGGCTCACTCCGGCTACCCAGAAAGACGGCTCTTTCGTTTGCACCAAATGCGGAGACGATATCTGTTCTCAATACGAAGATGGGTATTCCTGCTATGAGGATTGTTTGTGATATTTTAAAAGCCGTATGCTAAAATTAATATTGTTAATTAACATAACGTAAAAATATACGCACTATGCATAACTTAAAAGACAAAGTTGCTGTAGTTACCGGAGCCAGGCGCGGAATGGGAAGAACCCATGCCTTAACTTTGGCAAAAGCCGGGGCAAAAGTCGTTGTTTCTGATATAGACCAAAAAGACTGCGAAAAAGTAGTTGAGGAGATTGAAAAAGCCGGCGGAGAAGCGCTGGCCGTAAAATGCGACGTCAGCAGCAAATCGGAAGTTGAAAAGATGTTTCAGGAAGCCGTTAAGAAGTGGGGCAAAATAGATATCTTGGTAAATAATGCCGGTATCGCCCAATTCAAGCCGTTTTTGGATTTAACGGAAGAAGAGTGGGACAGAACGATAAATATTAATCTAAAAGGATATTTTCTTTGCAGCCAGGCGGCGGCGAAAGAAATGGTAAAGCAAAAATCCGGGGTAATCGTCAATATTGCCTCTATTGCCATGGGTCAGGTCGGAGTGGGTTATCAAGCGCTTGCGCATTACTCCGCGACAAAAGGGGGAATAGTTGCGATGACCCAAGCGATTGCTTTGGAATTAGCGCCTTATAACATCAGGGTTAACGCGATTTCTCCCGGTGCAATTGAAACGCCGATGGTAGGCCCTTTGGCTTCCGATCCGAAAGTTTTGGAAGCTACGCTTTCCCAAATACCCATGAAGAGAATGGGACAGCCCCAAGAAATTTCCAACATGGTGCTTTTCTTGGCATCTGACGAATCTTCGTATATGACCGGCTCCACGGTCGTGGTCGATGGGGGATGGATTGCCGGCTAATTAAGATTGCAGCAAAAAAGAAAAAGGTGGATTTTTTCCACCTTTTTTAGTTTTCTATTCAGACTGAGTGATATGGATACAGCCTTGGAACATCTGCAAGACTTTGCCTCCGGGGAGAACAAACCTTCCTTCTTGAAAATAAAGAAGAAAATCAGTAGAGCATTTGCCTGATAGGCTTCTCCAAGCGGCCTCGTCGAATATTCCTTCCGGGTACTCGCGGCACCATTGCTCCGGGTAGTCTGAAGGATATTCGTTCTCGTAGACGGTTTCCGTTGCCAGAGCCGAAGGAGATATTTCCATGGATGTTCCGTCTCCAAGATCGGAAATCAAGGCAATCGCATAGTTCAGCCGGAATGCCGAGGATCGCAGGGTTACCAGTCTGTAAAAACTGTAACTGAACGGGAGGTAAACAGGACTATCTCCGTGACTACACTTTAGAAACCAGAATTTCTCGTCAGGGGTCAGAATGACGCCCGTTAGAACGAAAGAGAAAGCAATCATCGGCATTTCTTTTTTTGTATTATATTCGCCGTCATCCGTGTTGCCACAGAAATCTTCCCTGAAACACGTGTAATTGATCTCTATTCTTTTTCCCAAATGTTTAATCAGCCAATCCAATATACACAGTTTTTGAGGGGGTTGTCTTTCGCTTGTCCATTTTTCAATAACAGAAGTTGCGGTAAGGTTGGGCATACGTCACCTCCAGTCTTTTTTAAATTGTCAAAGAAGAATCCTATTATCTAAATATAATATTTAAAGGAAAATGTCAAAAGTTTTTTTGCGAATAAACGCTTGTTGGAAGCGCTTTTAATTTAAAAGCAAATGGGGTAAAATATAAAAACTAGGTTATAACGATAACGATGCAATAAATATGGCAAAACCAATTTACGAACTGATTATTATAGGAGGAGGTCCAGCCGGAATAACAGCCGGAATTTACGCCGGAAGGCAAAAAATGAAAACTTTGTTGATCACGAAGGATTTCGGAGGGCAAATGGTAAAAAAGGCGGTGGAAATCTGGAATTATCCCGGATTTGAAAAGATCTCCAACTTCGAATTGATTGAAAAGTTCGAAAAGCAACTGAAGATGCAGGAAATCGATATTGTGAAAGATGAAGTTTTAAAGCTTGGAAAAAACGGAAATAATTTTTCAGTTGTGACAAGAAACAAAAAAGAATACGAGTCGTTAACCGTTGTCGTTGCTTCCGGTTCCGATCCCAGGCCGCTTGAAGTCCCAGGAGAAAAGGAATTCATGTCAAAAGGAGTCAGCTATTGCGCTTTGTGCGACGGCCCGTTATTTAGGGATAAAGAAGTGGCGATAATAGGAGGCGGAAACTCTGGCTTCGAAACGGCGATGTTTCTTTCCAATTACGTCAAGAAAATATATATTTTGGAAGCGAGTTCCGAACTCAAGGCAGATGCGGCGAATCAGGAAATGATCAGAAAATGGGGTAAAGCGGAAATAATCATGAATGCCAGCGTCAGGGAAATAAAGGGGGAAAAATTCGTTGATACGCTGGTTTACGAAGACTTAAAAAGCGAAAAAGTGAAAAACCTGAAAGTTGAAGGAATATTCGTGGAAATCGGTTATCATCCGGCAACGTCTTTTGTAAAGGGTCTGGTTGATTTTACCGAGAGAGACGAAATAAAAGTTGATTATGAAACCTTTCAAACAAAAACCCCGGGTCTTTTTGCCGCCGGCGACGTTAATATGGGACGCTATAAACAGGTTATAACCGCCTGCGGGGAAGGCGCCAAAGCTGCTTTGGCGGCATATGGTTATTTGGAGAATTTGAAATACAAAAATGGCAAGTAAAATTATAAATATAGAGGCCAAAGAAACGCTGGATTCAAGAGGAAATCCTACGGTTGAAGTGGAATTGGAAACAAACAAAGGAGTGTTTACGGCGTCCGTTCCGTCCGGCGCTTCCACGGGTAAAAACGAGGCCTTGGAACTGAGGGACGAAAACGGCAAAGGGGTCTCAAAAGCAATAAGCAATGTTAACGAAATAATTGGTCCGAAAATAATCGGAAAAAATCCGGAAAACCAGAAAGACATAGACGATCTGATGATTAAACTGGATGGGACGGAAAACAAATCAAATCTTGGGGCAAACGCCGTTTTGCCGGTTTCAATCGCGGTGTGCAGGGCGGGAGCCGAAGCAAGAAAACTTTCTTTGTATAAGCATATTGCTGATCTCTTTGATACAAAATTTGCTGTTTCGGGTTTTCATTTGCCCAATCCCTGTTTTAATATTATTGAAGGCGGAGCGCACGCAGAGAATGATCTGGATATCCAGGAATTTATGATAATTCCCCAGGGAAGATACTTTAGAGAAAACCTAAGAATAGGAAGCGATATTTTTCAGAATCTCAAAGACATTCTGGAAAAAAACTACGGAGCAGAAGAATCTTTGGTGGGGGACGAAGGCGGTTTCGCGCCCAAGGTGTCAAAAACAGAACAAGCGCTTTATTTGTTAAAAAACGCCATTGAGAAGCATCCCGATACAAAGATCGGTTTGGACAGCGCCGCTTCCGGGTTTTTCAAAGAAGGGAAGTATTATTTGGACGGCCAGGTTTTTTCCAAATCCGAGCTTTTGAATTTTTACGAAGACCTAGCGGACAAGTTCCCTATTATTTTTATAGAAGATCCGTACCAGGAGGAAGATTGGGAGGGTTTTAAAGAGATTACAAAGAAATTCTCGGGAAAAATACATATTTTAGGAGACGATCTTACGACAACGAACCTGAAAAGAATAAAAGAAGCGCATAATAAGAACGCCTGTTCGGGCGTGATTATAAAGCCGAACCAAATAGGAACGGTTTCGGAGGCCGTAGAAGCCGCAAAACTGGCAAAAAGCTTTGGCTGGAAAATTATGGTTTCCCACCGCTCGGGGGAAACCTTGGATGATTTCATAGCCGATCTGTCGGTCGGCATCGGAGCCGATTTTATAAAATCAGGCGCACCGACAAAAAAGGAAAGATTGGTAAAATACGAAAAATTACTTAAAATTGAAGAAGAGATTATAAAAAATAAAAAATAACGAAATGGCAAAATTGTTTTTATTAAGGCATATAAAATCGCAGTGGAACGAGGAAAACCGCTTTACGGGGTGGATGGATGTTCCTTTGGATGAAAAAGAAATCGGAGTGGCAAAAGAACTGGCAGACAAGATTTTTCAGTTTAGAATAGATAAATTTTATTCCTCAAGCCTGTTTAGAAACCAAGATACGTTGGCGCGGATTTTCGAATTCGGCAATAAAAAATATCCTGTTTTTATGCATCTTGACGGAGGGAAAATCCAAAAATGGAGCAATTACGTCGATATCAGTGAAGACGATGTGCCGGTCTTTATAACAGAAAAGCTAAATGAAAGATATTATGGAAAACTTCAGGGGGAAGACAAGGAAACCACAATGAAAAAGTACGGCGAGGAGCAAGTTCGTTTATGGAGAAGAAGCTACAATATAGCGCCGCCCGGAGGGGAAAGCTTGAAAGATGTTTTTAAAAGAACGGTTCCTTTTTTCAAAGAATACGCGGAGAAAGATTTGAAAGAAGGAAAAAACGTGCTTATTGTCGCAAGCCATAATGCCTTAAGGGCGATAGTGAAACATTTGGAGAAAATATCCGATGACGAAATAATCAATCTGGAGATTCCATATGCCGGCTTGATAGAGTACGATATGGAGACGGAAGGATCTTTGCAGGTGAAAGAAAAAAAGGTTTTATAGTTTTGCTTTATATCCTGTATATGATATAAATATAATATGTATTTTAAAAAATAATTATTAATACTGGTGCTATTTTCAGCCGTATTTTGTTAAAAATTATTCTGAAAATCGTGCTGGCAAAAAAGATGATTCAAAAAATAAGAGAAAACGTATTTGCGGTGTCAGTAATAGTTATTTGTCTGGCGGTTTTGGGCGTAGCATTCTACGTCGGCAATTCAAGATGCCCGGGCTTATTCAATCCGCAGAATAAAACCATTTCTTCCGCGGAAGCGTCCGACAAAGTCATAAGTTATGTCAACAACATTCTGGGCGGAACTGTCACTGCCAGTTTTGTAGCTGTTTCGGAAAAAAGCAGCGTCTACGAGGTTAAATTCAGTATTCAAGAAAAAGAATACAGCGCTTTCCTTACCAAAGACGGAAAATTATTCTTCCCGGAGGGCGTTGAAGTGACAGAAGAAGATAGCCAGACCCCTGCTGTCAATCCGCAGGGCACCACGATAGGAAACTTTTCCGTTAGCAGTGAAGAGGTTTGCAAGGAAAACGGCAAGCCCGTGATATATTACTTCGGATCAACAAGCTGTCCTCACTGCGCCTGGGAAGAGCCGATTTTGGACAAAGTTGCAGCGCAGTTCGGAGGAGAAGTATTGATTAAAAAGTCCGTAGACACGCAGGATAATATGGATGTCTTCCAAAAATACAGCACCGGCGGAATACCCACTTTGGTTTTGGGATGCAAATATTACAGAATTGGTTCTGGAGAAAACTCGGGAGAAGAACAGGAAGAAAAGAATTTAACCGCTTTGTTTTGTAAACTGACGGGAAGCAATCCTTCCGGAGTCTGCAGCGGCGTACAGGATTTAATTAGCCAAATAAACAACTAAAAAAGATATGGTAAAAGTTTATTCCACTCCAACTTGCCCTTATTGCGTTACTTTAAAAGAGTTTTTAAAAGAAAAAGGCGTAGATTTTGAGGACATTGATGTGTCTCAAAACAGGGAAGAGTTGGAAAACATGATTAAAAAATCCGGACAGATGGGAGTACCGGTAGTCGAAATAGACAACGACGTTGTTGTTGGATTCGACAAAGAAAAAATTGTTCAATTATTAAAGATAAAAGAATAATTATGGTAAAAATTGCAATCAACGGTTTTGGCAGGATAGGAAGGCCGGTTCTAAGAAGAATCGTCAAAAAACACCCAGAATTGGAGGTTGTGGCTATAAACGATCTCACTGATACGAAAACCCTTGCTCATCTTCTAAAACACGATTCCATCTATCGATCTTTTGAAGAAACCGTAAGTTTCACGGAAAACGCTATTTTAGTGGGGAAAAAAGAGATAAAAGTTTTTGCCGAAAAAGATCCGCAAAATCTGCCGTGGAACAAGCTGGGCGTTGATGTTGTTTTGGAGTGCACGGGTCAATTCACGAATTTGGAAGGCGCAAAAAAACACCTTGCTGCCGGCGCTAAAATGGTTATCATATCGGCTCCCGCAAAGGACAAGGAAATCCCAAGCTATCTCTTGGGTATAAACGAAGAGAAATTCGATCCTAAAAAAGATAAGATCATAGACATGGGATCTTGTACCACGAATTGCTTGGCTCCCATGGCCAAAATCCTTAACGACAACTTTAAGATCGTTTCCGGCTTTATGACGACAACTCACAGCTATACGAACGATCAAAAGATATTGGATTTGCCCCATAAAGACCTGAGAAGGGCAAGAGCAGCCGGATTGAACATTATTCCGACTTCCACTGGTGCCGCCAAAGCAATCGGAAAAGCCATACCGGAGTTGAAAGGAAAGCTCGACGGGATTGCTTTAAGGGTTCCGACGCCGACGGTTTCAATACTTGATCTGGTAGTTAAGGTGGAAAAACCTGCTACGGCGGACGAAATAAACGAAGCGTTTAAAAAAGGAGCTGAAAAACTTAAAGGAATTTTCGGTGTTGAAGAAGAATTGCTGGTTTCATCCGATTTTATAGGTGACAGCCGTTCTTCCATAGTTGACGCCGATTTGACCATGTCGATGGGAGATGTGATCAAAGTTACCGGCTGGTACGACAACGAATGGGGGTATGCCTGCCGTTTGGCTGATTTTGCGGAATATGCAGGAAAGAAAATCAAATAGCGCGTTTTTTCCAAAAAGCCCAAATTGTTAAGGGCTTTTTTGTTTCTCTGAAAAAATGTATAATATAACAATAACAATTAATTATAAAATATGACCAAGAACGCATTAATACCAATAGAAGTTTCAGCAAAGCATATTCATTTGTGCCAAGAAGATTTGGAAACTCTTTTTGGAAAGGGCTATAAGCTTAGAAAACTGAAAGATCTTACTCAGCCTTGCGATTTTGCCGCTCACGAAACGCTTGGCCTTAAAGTCGGACACAATAGGATTTCTAATGTAAGGATAGTGGGGCCCGCAAGACCGAAAACCCAAATTGAAATTTCTTTTACGGACGCTTTCAGCCTGGGCATTATGCCTCCTTTGCGGATTTCGGGCGACGTAAAAGATACGCCGGGCATTATCTTTATCGGGCCGAAAGGGGAGCGTTCGATAAAAGCAGGAATCATTATTGCCAAAAGACATTTGCACTGCAATTATGCGGAAGCCAAAAAACTCGGATTAAGGAAGGAAAAGCCGGTTTCCATTAAAATAAAAGGAGAGAGAGAAACAACGTTTCATAATGTCGTAGTAAGGGTAAGGAAAGACTACAAGCTTTGCCTGCATTTGGATACCGACGAAGGAAACGCAGCGGGAATTCTCAAAAAGGGAGAAGGAATTCTAATAAAATCATAATTATGATATTAGTCCTCAACTGCGGCAGCCAATCTATAAAATGGAAATTATTTGCCGATAATCTGAAGTTAAAAAGAGAGGGTAAAAAAGAAGTTTTTAACTTTCGGGAATATCCAAAGATCCTTCTCAAGGAACTAAACAAGCTTGATGAATATCAGGAAGAAATAAAATTAGTGGGACATAGATTCGTTCACGGCGGACCGGATTTTCTAAAACCCCTGGTAGTGACGGAGGCTAATTTGAAAAAGCTGTCGGAATCAGACAAGCTGGCGCCTTTGCACAATCCTTTTAATGTTTTAGGAATAAAATCCAGCCAGAAAGTTTTTCCAAAGGCCAGACAAATTGCGGTTTTTGACACGGAGTTCTATTCTAAGCTTCCCGAAAAATCGCATATATTTCCTCTGCCGGAAAAGTTACGGGAGAGCTACGGATTCAAAAGATTCGGTTTTCACGGCATATCCCATGAATATGCGGTAAAAGAGGGAGCGAAGATAATAAGAAAAAGTTTTAAAAACTTAAAAATAATAAGCTGTCATTTGGGAGGGGGAACAAGCGTTACGGCTACTAAAAACGGCAGGGCAATCGACACTTCAATGGGATACAGCCCTATGGAAGGTTTGGTTATGATGACAAGGTCCGGTAGCATCGATCCGGCCGTTATACTGGAGCTTTCAAAAGATTTTGGGGCGTCAAAAGCAAGCGACATCTTGAATTTTGAGTCGGGGCTTAAAGGTATTTCCGGAGAAGATAATATGCTTGGCATTCTTAAAAAAGCCGGAAAAGGGGATAAGAGATCAAAACTGGCCTTGGAGGTATATGTTTTTCAAATTAAAAAATATATAGGAGCATATTTTGCGATACTTGAAGGTTGCGATCTGCTGGTTTTTACCGGAACCATAGGTTGGGGATCCTCCAAGATCAGAAATATGATCTGTAAGAACCTCGGTATTTTAAAGAATACGAGGGTTATTCCGATCAAAGCCGACGAGGAATCGGCCATAGCCAAGAAAATAAAGAACTTATCTTCTTAAAATAAAATGAAAAAGGTTTTAATAGCGATAAACAACGATTTCATAAGGGAAACCTATTACGAGGTTTTACTGAAGGAGCAGTTTGAGGTTTTCAAAGAAAAAAGCGGCAAAAAGGCTTTGGAAATAATAAAAGAGCAAATTCCTGATGCGGCCATAATAGATACCGGCCTGACCGATCTTGACGGTTTCAAATTGGTTGCCGAAGTGAAAAAAGACCCTTCCCTTAAAAAAATACCTATAATCTTTTATGCCCAATATGAGAATAAGAAAGACAGACAGAAAGCCATAGATTTGGAGGCCAAGGATTTCGTCAGCGCGGCTGAAGTGACCCCGATAGAGATTATAAGGCGGGTAAAAATAGTTTTGGGAGAGCAAAGATCCTATAAGATATCCATCCAGAAAAATATGTATAACGCAAAAGAGCTGATTACGGATTTGGGTTATACCTATGACTTTAAGTGTCAAAAATGCGGCGGAGATCTTCTTTTACATTTAATCAGAGACCTTTCAAAAGGCAAAAACTATTTCATAGTTTCGGTTATTTGCCCTGAATGCTCTTACAAATAAAATGAAAAATAATATTTTATGGTTTAGAGAAATAAGGATTAAAGACGTGCCGTTGGTGGGAGGGAAGAATGCTTCGCTCGGGGAAATGATCTCCAGTTTGACCAAAAAGGGCATAAACATACCCGATGGTTTTGCCACGACATCTGGTGCATATTTTTTATTTCTCAAGAAAACCGGCCTGGATAAAAAGATCAAAGAGATTTTAAGGGATATAAACATAAAAGACATGCGGAATCTTCAGCAAAGAGGCGGGGCAATCAGGAGTTTGATTTTAAACAGCACGCTTCCCGAAGACTTGCAAAGAGACATAGCCAGCGCTTACAAGAAATTATCAAAACAATACAATACCGAAAACGTCGATACGGCGGTGCGGTCGTCGGCTACAGCTGAAGATTTGCCCAATGCCTCTTTCGCCGGACAGCAGGAAACATATTTAAACGTTTCAGGAGAAAAGAAAGTTATCGAAGCCGTTAAAAAATGTTTTGCTTCGCTTTTTACGGACAGGGCTATTGCTTACCGGGAAGAAATGAAATTCGACCATTTGAAAGTGGGGTTATCGGCCGGAATCCAAAAAATGGTTCGGGCCGATTTGGGTACTTCCGGGGTAATGTTTTCCTGCGATACGGAAAGCGGATTTCCAAGCGTAGTTTTGATAAACGGAAGCTACGGTTTGGGAGAAAACGTCGTCCAGGGGAAAGTTGAACCGGACCAATATTATGTTTTTGAGACAACGCTGAAAAAAGGATTTAAGCCGATCTTAGAGAAAAGACTCGGGTCGAAAACCATTAAAATGATTTATAACAATGATCCCAAAAAGCCCGTAAGAAACATCCCGGTTTCTCTAAAAGACAGACAGAGATTTGCAATGGAAGATAAGGAAATTATAACCTTGGCCGAATGGTCGGTAATCATAGAAGACCATTACAAAAAAGCGATGGATTGCGAATGGGCAAAAGACGGAAGAGACGGAAAGATGTATATCGTGCAGGCAAGGCCGGAAACAGTCCAAAGCAGAAAGAACTTAAATGTTCTGGAAGAATATCTCCTGGATTTGCCGAAAACCGACATCCAAAAGTTAAAAGTCTTATCTACTGGGTTGAGCATTGGAAGCAAAATAGGGCAGGGTCGGGTAAACAGAATAATGTCGGCAAAAGACATAAATAAGTTTAAAAAGGGGGAAGTGTTGGTAACCGATATGACAGATCCCGATTGGGTGCCGGCCATGAAGATAGCCTCGGCGATTGTCACGGATTCTGGGGGAAGAACCGCTCACGCAGCCATCGTATCAAGGGAATTGGGAATTCCGTGCGTTGTCGGTGCGGGAAACGCGACAAGAGTGTTAAAAAGCGGAAGGGAGGTTACGGTCAGTTGCGCGGAAGGAGAGCAGGGCAAAGTTTACGAAGGCATTTTACCCTTCAAAGTTAAAAGGACGGACATTTCCAAGACAGAGAAAACTAAAGTTAAAATTACGATGAATTTGGGGGAACCCAGCCAGGCTTTTTCTTTGAGTTTTATTCCGAACGAAGGAGTCGGATTGGCAAGAGAAGAGTTTATAATTGCCAACGACATTAAGGTTCATCCTCTTGCTCTGATAAATTACAAGAAAATGGATAATGCCTTAAAAAAGAAGATAGACAAACTGACGCTGGGATACGACGATAAAACTCAATTTTACATTGATAAGCTGGCCGAAGGGGTGGGAAAAATAGGGGCTGCTTTTTATCCGAAGCAGGTAATTGTTCGCTTTTCCGATTTCAAAACGAACGAGTACCGTTCGCTCGTCGGAGGGGGAATGTACGAGCCCGAAGAAGAAAATCCCATGATTGGCTGGAGAGGAGCTTCCAGATACTATGATTCGCGGTTTTCAAAAGCGTTTGCCCTGGAGTGCAGGGCGATTAAAAAAGTCAGGGGAGTGTTCGGGTTGGATAATGTTCAAGTAATGATTCCATTCTGCCGGACAGTGGAAGAAGGAAAAAAGGTTTTGCAAATAATGAAAACCGAAAACCTTGAAAGAGGAAAAAACGGATTAAAAGTGTACGTTATGTGCGAGATTCCTTCAAACGTAGTTCTGGCAGAAGAATTTTTGGATTATTTTGACGGATTCAGCATCGGCAGCAATGATCTGACTCAATTAACTTTGGGATTGGACCGAGACAACAGCGAAATAGCACATATAAGCAACGAGAAAAACGAAGCCGTTAAAAGGCTGATAAGCGAGGTTATAAAAATATGCAGAAAGAGGAACAAATACTCCGGGATCTGCGGGCAGGCGCCGTCTGATTTTCCCGATTTTGCCGAGTTTTTGGTAAAAGAAGGCATAGAGTCGATGTCTTTAAACCCAGATTCCATTATAAAAACCAGGATAATGGTAGCTAAAAAAGAAAAAGAATTAAAAAAATAACAATGTACGACATCATAACATTCGGTTCGGCTTCTAGAGATATTTTTTTAAAGCCCAAAAGCTCAAAAGTGGTAAAAGGAAAAAGTTTTATCACAGGAAAAGGAGTCTGTTTCAATCTGGGATCCAAAATAGAGGTTGAAGATATGTTTCTCTCTTCGGGCGGCGGCGGAACAAACAGCGCAGCCACTTTTACAAAGCAAGGGTTGAAGACGGCTTATTGCGGCAAGGTGGGTGACGATCTGGCCGGAGAAGAGATAATAGACGAGCTGAAAAAATTAAAGATCGATACCAACCTTATATCTAAAACTAACGCGAAACCGACCAATCATTCGGTTGTTTTGAGCGGAATGGATACCGACAGGACCATTTTTGTTTTTAGGGGGGCGTCCGAGCTTTTATGCGGATGCGATATTCCTTGGGATAAATTAAAAACGAAATGGTTTTATTTGGCCCCTCTTTCAGGAGAAGTCTGCAATATTTCCAAGGATTTGATTGATTTTGCTTCAAGGAGAAAAATAAAAGTGGCTTTTAATCCGGGAAACTCCCAGCTTTGCCTTTCCATGTCCGTTTTAAAAGACATACTGAAGAGGGTTGATATTCTCATCTTAAACCAAGAAGAAGCTTCTTTATTAACAGGGATTCCATATAAAGAAGAGGTTTCTTTGTTTAAGAAAATCGACGAACTTTGCCCTGGAATTTCTATTATGACCAAAGGGTCGAGAGGTGTCGTCGTATCCGACGGAAAGCACCTTTACAGGGCGCTTCCTACGGAATCCAAGATAGTTGACAGGACAGGGGCCGGTGATTCTTTCGGCGCCGGCTTTGTTTCCGGGTTTTTGCAGTCAGAAGGCGATATTGAGTACGCAATCCAGCTTGGAACCGCCAATTCAAGCTCTTGTTTGTCAAAATGGGGGGCGAAAGAAGGATTGTTGAAAAAAGGAGAAAAGTTCAAAAAAACAACGGTCGAGAAAGAATCTTGTTTAAAAAATAATTTTTGCCAGATTAAAAAATGAAATTAAAGGATTATTTTAAAAAAGCAAAATCGCAAAAATGGGCGATTGGCCAATTTAATTTTTCAACCTTAGAGCAATTGAGGGGGATTTTTCTTGCCGCCAAAAGTTTAAAGGCGCCCGTGATTTTAGGAACTTCCGAGGGAGAGAGCAAATTTTTGGGAATAAAAGAAATCATCGCTTTGGTTGAAATACTTAAAATGGAATACCAGGTGCCGGCCTTCTTGAATCTTGATCACGGAAAGAACGAAGAATGGATTAAGGCGGCAGTGGATTACGGATACGATTCCGTCCATTTTGACGGCTCTGGTCTTTCTTTCGAAGAAAACGTAAAACAAACGAAAAAAATTGCGGATTATGCGCATAAAAAAGGCATTATGGTCGAGGGAGAATTGGGCCTTATAAAAGGAGATTCCAAGTTGAACAAGGGTGCCGCCGAAATATCAGAAAAAGAGCTGACCCTGCCCTCTGAAGTTGCAGAATTCGTAAAGAGGACTAAGGTTGATAGCCTGGCCGTTGCCATAGGTAACGTCCACGGGGTCTATAAAGACATGCCAAAGCTTGATTTGGAAAGATTAGGAGAAATTAACCGGATAAGCAAGGCATTTTTAGTTCTTCACGGCGGATCAGGCATTTCCGATAGTGAGGTTAAGAAATCCGTCGGTTTGGGTATTGTTAAGGCAAACTTCAATACTGAATTAAGGGTGGCTTGGAGAAACTCTTTGGTTAATTGTTTAAAAGATAAAAATGAATCGAAGCCTTACAAGATCTTACCGGTTGTTCAAGAAGCGGTAAGGAAAAAAGTTGAAGAAAAGATGACCTTGCTCGGCCAGGTAGATAGGCTATGAGAAAACGGTTTTATTTTAACGATTTTATGGTAAAATAAAAAGCAGGGTTTACAAATTTTCTATTTATGATAATCTTATAATCGTAATTTTTAATCAGTGTGAATATGAAAATCATCCACGAAAGAGAAAAGTGCATCGGTTGCGGAGCCTGTGTGGCCATCTGCCCTAAGTTTTGGCAAATGGCGGAAGACGGAAAATCCAAGCTTCAAAACTCCGTTCCCAATCCAAAAACAGGAAACTACGAACTGGAAACGGAGAATCAGGGGTGCAATCAGGCTGCTGCCGACAGTTGCCCGGTAACTATTATTCATATAGAAAAATAAATGCTAACAATCACTGCAAAAATAAGAAAGATTTCTGGAAAGAAATCGAAAAATCTGCGGGACAAAGGATTTTTACCCGCTGTTTTGTATGGTCCGAAAATCAAACCGCAATCAATAGAAGTGGATTTAAAGGAATTTAAAAAAGTATTTAAAGGCGCCGGGGAAAGCTCCTTGGTAACCCTTAAGACGGATAAAGAAAAACCCTTGGTTTTAATTTACAGGGTGGACAAAGATCCGGCTTCAGGGGAATTTATCCATGTTGATTTTTACCAGCCGATTCTTACTCAAGAAGTTGAAGCCCAAGTCCCTCTTATTTTTGAAGGGGTTTCTCTCGCGGTAAAAGACCTGGCTGGCACCTTGGTAAAGGAAGTTCAAGAAGTGAAGGTAAAGGCCCTTCCTCAAAACCTGCCTCACGATATAAAGGTTAATATCGAGGTTTTAAAGACGTTTGAGGACGAAATAAGGGTAAAGGACTTGCAGATTCCGGAAGGCGTAAAGGTTTTGAAAGAACAGGATGAGATCATCGCATTGGTCGTGCCTCCGGCGAAAGTGGAGGAAGACCTGGAAAAACCGATTGAAGAAAAGGTTGAAGACGTTGAAAAGGTTGAAACTAAGAAAGAAAAAGAAGAAGAAATCCCTCAAAAAGAAGAAAAACAAGAAGCAGTTAAAAAGAAAGAGGAAAAATAATATGCTAAAGTTTTTCAACTCACTTCTTAGTAAAATTATACCGGTTTTACTGATTTTCGGTTTTGTTTTTCCTCAATTTTCCACAGCAGAAGAAAATCTGGAAGTTATCTGTCAGATGGATCAAATCGATCAAAGATGTCAAAGCTTGGGATCTACCGAATGCCGGAAGTTTCTGGAAAAATGCGAAAAATACTATCAGGAGCAAAGCGATAAGATATCCCAAGATATCAATAAAACAGCGGGCGAAAAAAAGAACCTTCAAAACGCTATTTCCGGTCTGAACAAAAAGATAAACAATCTCAGTTATCAAATTTCCCAAAGCAATCTGGTTATCAAAGACCTTGGCTTCCAGATTACGGATACGACAAACTCTATTGAAAAAACATCTTTAAAGCTTGAAGAATTAAAAGGACAGCTGGCAGAAGTATTGAGAACCATCGACCAAGAAGATAAAAGATCAATGGTTGAGGTTATGTTTGCTGAAAGCGAACTTTCGGGCTTCTTCGACGACTTATTGGCTTTGGAAGTTTTGAGCTCGAAAAACAAAGAATTTCTGCAAAATGTAAGAATTTTAAGGACAAATCTAGAACAACAGAAAGTTTCCCTGGACGACGAAAAAGGAAGTTTAGAAAAAACAGTGAAAATCCAAGCGCTTCAAAAAGAGGAAAGCGCCAGAACAAAAAACGAACAAGAATACTATTTACAAATTACGGAGCAGGAATATCAAAAACAGCTTAAAGAAAAGGAAGAAGTTGCAAAAAAAGCATCAGCGATCAGGGCAAGAATCTTCGAATTAAGCGGCGTAACCAAAGCTCCGACCTTTGGTGAGGCTTATGATATAGCTAAGTACGTGGCGAGCGTCACGGGAATAGAGCCGGCCTTCCTGTTGGCTGTTTTAACCCAGGAGTCGGATATTGGAAAAAACGTAGGTCAGTGCGTATTGACCGATGCGAGCACCGGAGCAGGGAAAAAAATAAAAGACGGTACGGTCATGAAGAACACTATGAGCCCGAAAAGAGATACGCAGCCGTTTCTAACCATAACCCGAGAATTAGGCCGCGACCCCTATAATACACCTGTTTCGTGCCCAATGAGTTATGGCTGGGGAGGAGCAATGGGCCCGGCTCAATTCATACCGAGCACCTGGATGCTTTATCGAGATAAAATTGCATCGATAACCGGCAAAGCAGGGGATCCTTGGAATATAAATGACGCATTTTTGGCATCGGCCTTATATCTTACAGATTATGGAGCCAAAACCCATACTGACGCCTCTGAGTGGAAAGCCGCAATGATATATTTTTCCGGTTCCACGAACACCCGATACCGTTTCTACGGCGATTCGGTTATAGCTATAACTAAAAGATATAGAGAAGACATAAAAGCCCTGGAAGCCGCAAAATAGCTTAATTGAAGTTTACCTTGGGAGTAATTAAAAACGAGGGGTTTATTCCTCGTTTTTTATACTCTCGCTCAGTGTTTCTATCATCCCGTCAATTTTTCCTTCCATTATTTCTTCCAAATTATGCCAAGATTTTTTAATGCGGTGATCTGTAAGCCTGTCTTGGGGAAAATTATAGGTTCTGATTTTTTCCGCCCTCTTTGCCTGGCCTATTTGGCTCTTTCTGTTTCCCGCCATCTTTGAATGCTCTTCTTCCTCTTTTTTTTCTAAAAGCTTGGCAGACAGAATCGCCATGGCATTTTCTTTATTCTGCAATTGGTTTCGTTCCGTTTGGGAAGCGACGGCAATGCCGGTAGGCAAGTGGGTGATCCTGACGGCAGTTTCTCTTTTTTGGACATTCTGGCCGCCGGCGCCCGAAGATCTGAAAACATCTATCCGTAACTGATCCGCTCTTATATTGATTTCCCGCGGCTTGGGTTTCGGCAAAACCGCGACAGTGGCGGTTGACGTATGAACTCTGCCTTGCTTTTCGGTTTCAGGAATTCTTTGCACCCTATGCACCCCTCCCTCATACTTCATTTTAAAATAGACATCTTTTCCTTTTATCTCAAAAACTATTTCTTTATATCCGCCTATTTCAGTTTGATGAGAATCCAAGGTTTTTTGCTTCCATCCCTGCAAGGCGGCGTATTTTAAATACATCCTGGACAAGTTTCCGGCAAAAAGCGCCGCTTCGTCTCCTCCGGCGCCCGCCCTTATTTCCATAATTACGGAATTGTAGTCCGAAGAAGGTTTCTTTTCTTTTAAGATATCGTTTAACTCCAGTTCCAGTTTTTTTATTCTTTCTTCAAGGTGAAGAATATCCGCTTCGGCTAAGCTGACAAGCTCTTCGTCTTCCCTTGAATTCAGAATAGATTTGTTTTCTTCTATTTGTTTTCTTGTGTCGTCGATTTCCTTTTTTTTGTCTACTATTTTTTCCAATTCTTTTTTCCTTCTTGAAATGTCTTCAAACTTTTCCCAATCAGAAATCAACTCAGGGTCGCTGAGTTGTTTTATTATTTCTTCATATTCTCTTTTTGCTTCTTCGAAAGAAGGCATGTCCTACTTTTTTTTCTTGAGATTTTGCTTTTTTGCCATTTTCTTTCTGAATTTTTCAACCCTTCCCAAGGTATCCATCATTTTTTCCTTACCGGTATAAAAAGGATGGCATTTTGAACAAATTTCAACCTCAATATACTCTTTGGTAGAGCCAACCGTAAAAGAGTTTCCGCAAGCGCAATGCGCCCTTGCTTTTTCGAAATATTTTGGATGTATGTCTTTTTTCATAATGTTTCAAATCTTATATATTTCAAATATTAACAGATTCGACAATAAAATCAAGGCGTTAGGCTTGATTTCACAAACTTGCCGTGCTAATATATTATTATCACAATTTATCAAAAAACAGATTATATGACCGAATCAAAAGAAAAAACACAAAAAAGCCATAAGCCGCAAAAGGAGGATTTTGGTTTAAATATCGAAGAAATGGCAGCTGCCGGATTGCATTTGGGCCACAAAACATCAAAGACTCATCCAAAGATGAAGATTTATGTTTTTGGAGCCAGAAACGGCATCCACATGTTGGATTTGGAAAAAACGGCAGAAAAGATAAAAGAAGCCTTTAAGTTTATCGAAAACCTTCTGTCTGAAAATAAAAAGATTCTTTTGGTAGGAACAAAAATCCAAACAAAATCTTTGGTAAAAGAAACAGGCAAAGAATGCGGGCTGTTCTATATCAACGAAAGATGGCTTGGCGGAACATTTACGAATTTCGAGACGATAAAGAAAAGAATGACTCATTTTAAGGATTTGGAATCGAAAAAAGAAAAAGGAGAGCTTGAAAAATACACGAAAAAAGAAAGGGCTAAAATAGACAAAGAGTTAAAAGAGCTGGAAAGAAAGTTCGGAGGCATAAAACAATTAGAAAAGCTTCCTGATGCGGTTTTCGTCCTGGATTTGAATAAAGACATCTTGGCGGTAAAAGAAGCGGTTGCGAAAAGAATTCCGGTTATTGCGGTTACCGATGCCGATGTCGATCCTTCGCTGGTGGATTATCCCATCCCGGCGAACGACGATGCTGTCAGTTCAATAAGGTATATATTGGAAAGATTAAAGAATTTAGTTTCTTTGATCGGTCCTAAGGTTAAAAAAGAAAAAGAAGAGTAATTATGGTTACAATCGATAACATCAGGGAACTTCGAGAACAAACCGGCGTTTCAATAACGGAATGCAAAAAAGCCCTTGAAACAACCAAAGGGGATTTTGAAAAAGCCAAAGAGCTTTTGAGAAAGTGGGGGAAAGAGCTTGCCGGAAAAAAATCAGCCAGAGAAGCGGGCCAGGGAATCATCGACAGTTATGTTCATCCCAATAAAAAAGTCGGGGTTTTGCTGGATTTAAGATGCGAATCGGATTTTGTGGCAAGGTCTAACGACTTTCAAAACCTGTCCCATGAAATATGCATGCAAATTGCCGCAATGAATCCTTTGTTTGTCGACGAAAAAGATATCCCGGAAAACTTTATAGACGGAGAGAAGAAAATATACAAAGAGCAGTTCAAGGATTCGGGCAAACCGGCAAAAATCGTAGACCAGATCATTGACGGAAAGCTGAACAAGTATAAAGAGCAAATCTCTTTATTGTCCCAGCCCTGGATAAAAGACGACCAAAAATCAATAAAGGACCTGATTAACGAATACGTCGCCAAAATAGGGGAGAATATACTAATTAAAAGATTTGCAAGGTTTGACATATAGCATTTTATGACAACAATCGCCACTATCGTATTTCTTTCGTGCTTTTTGGGAATGGCGGTGTTAGTAGTCCGTAAAATATCGGTTTTGAACGGACTGACATTCGTTCCAACTGAGAACACAGGACTGGCTTCAAAGATAAAAGATAAAATACTCAACGGCAATTCAAAAGGAAACCTTTCCGCCGAACTGTTTCTTCATAAGTTTCTTTCTAAAGTGAAGATTATAATTTTGAGATCGGAAAACAAGATAAATTTTTGGCTATCTAAATTAAGGCAAAAATCCCTAACCAGAAAGAATAATTTCTCCGAGGATTACTGGCAAAAACTGAAAAGAAAGAACTAACTGGCAATAGTTGCCGATGTAGCTCAGCGGCAGAGCAACTGTTTTGTAAACAGTAGGTCGTCGGTTCAAATCCGACCATCGGCTCATCGGCAGGCCTTAAAGGGCAAATCAGCTCTTGACAAATTAATTTTAAAACATAGAATAGAGATATAAAAAATAATGGTAATAATTACTACTATGTAGTAAGAATTATACAAAGACATTATTAACGCATTTGCGTTAACGAATCCCGAAGCTATTTGGCTCTTCGAAGAACCCGGATTATTCCGGGCGCAGTCGAAGGACGAGATATCGAATGTCTTCGGGATTTGTTTTTGAAAGCACGTTTCACAATTTATATTATTTATGTTTATTTTTTGAGTCAGTTTTTTAAAGTTGCTTCGACTATTTTTTTGAGAGTTTGATCCTGGCTCAGGATGAACGCTAGCGGCGTGGATAAGGCATGCAAGTCACGGGGGCCCGCAAGGGCCACCGGCGAACGGGTTAGTAACACGTAGATACAAACCCCATTCACGGGCATAACCAACCGAAAGGTTGGCTAATTCCCGATAGTCCCGAAAGGGTAAAGGCGTAAGCCGGAGTGGGATTGGTCTGCGTCCTATCAGCTAGTTGGTGAGGTAACGGCTCACCAAGGCTATGACGGGTAGGGGACATGAGAGTGTGTTCCCCAACAATGGCACTGAGAAACGGGCCATACTCCTACGGGAGGCAGCAGTCAAGAACATTCGACAATGGGCGAAAGCCTGATCGAGCGACGCCGCGTGCTTGAAGAAGCCCTTCGGGGTGTAAAAAGCTTTTCTCAGGGATGAACCTTCGGGTGACAGTACCTGAGGAATAAGGGGATGCAAATCACGTGCCAGCAGCCGCGGTAATACGTGATCCCCAAGCGTTATCCGGATTTATTGGGCGTAAAGCGCCCGTAGGCGGTTAGGAAAGTCTTCGGTTAAATACCCACGGCTCAACCATGGGGGTGCCGGGGAAACTACCTAACTAGAGAGCGCTAGAGGCTGATAGAACGGTCGGTGTAGGGGTGGAATCCGTTGATATCGACCGGAATACCAAAAGCGAAGGCATTCAGCTAGGGCGACTCTGACGCTGAGGGACGAAAGCGTGGGGAGCAAAAAGGATTAGATACCCTTGTAGTCCACGCTGTAAACTTTGAACACTAGCTATCTGAAGTGTCGACCCTTCAGGTGGCGAAGCTAACGCATTAAGTGTTCCGCCTGGGAAGTACGGCCGCAAGGCTAAAACTCAAAGGAATAGACGGGGCCTCACACAAGCGGTGGATCATGTGGCTCAATTCGACAACAAACGAGGAACCTTACCAGGGCTTGACACTCTGACGAAAGCCCGTAGAAATACGGGCCCCCCACAAGGCGGCAGAGCAGGTGTTGCATGGTTGTCGTCAGCATGTGCCGTGAGGCGCACCCTTAAATGGGGTAACATGCGCAACCCTCATCCTGTGTTTTATATGTCACTGGAAACTGCCCGAGATAATCGGGAGGAAGGCGAGGATGACGCCAAATCAGCACGACCCTTCGACGCCCTGGGCCGCACACATGATACAATGGGACCGACAATGGGCAAAGCCGTAAGGCAGAGGTAATCCCACCAAACGGTCTCTCAGTTCGGATTGAGGTCTGCAACTCGACCTCATGAAGCTGGAATCGCTAGTAATCGCCAATCAGCTATGTGGCGATGAATACGTTCCTGAGGCTTGTACTCACCGCCCGTCACGTCAAGCGAGCTGGGAATGCCCAAAATTTCACTTTGTGGAACTAAGGCAGGCTCAGTGAGAGGGACGAAGTCGTAACAAGGCACGGGTAGGGGAACCTGCTCGTGGATCATCTCCTTATATTTTTTTTGTCGACTATTGTTGAAGATTGAGAATTCTATCTTTAACAATGAAGGTGTTAATCGAAGAGCCTTAAAATCTCGATTATTCTCAAATAGTCGAGGCAGCTTTAAGAAACTGACCCCGTTAGAAGTTTTTCCGGAAAACTTACCGGTATTTTGCGGATAAACTTCTGACGGGATTGACAACAAATCCTGTTGGTGCTAAGAAATAAGCATAACCAAGGCACACGGCAATTCGTAACACCTCCTATGGATTGGGAGAATTTACCTCACGGCGAAGGTAATTCACCCTTTTCTAGGTGTACGTGGCTCAGAGCCATTTCGTGTTGCGAGTTGCTTGCGTCAAGGGCCAGACTGTTTCTCTGGCCCCTTTTTTATTGCGAAAACCCGATAAATTTGATATAAAAAATCTATACGCGCGTGTAGTTCAGTGGTAGAACGCTGTCCTGATAAGACAGAGGTCGAAGGTTCGATTCCTTCCACGCGCACTGGATTTTAATATGCCCCTTGGCATGGGCCCTTAGTTCAGTGGTAGAACGCCTCATTTGCAATGAGGAGATCGCCGGTTCGAGTCCGGCAGGGTCCACATTAAACGATATCTCCTGTTTAAGTCCTTGTTTTACCGAGGATGAAATAATCATTTGGAAATTCGTTTAAGACAAACAATGAACAATACAAACAAACAATCCAATTCGAAATTTTACGGCCTGGGAATCGCACCCGGGCTTCTTGAGATTTTAGAAAAACTTCATTACATCACGCCAACGCCCATTCAGCATCAATCCATTCCCGTTGCCATCCAGGGAAAAGATATTGTTGGAATCGCCCAGACAGGCACCGGGAAAACGCTTGCTTTCGGAATTCCAATGATACAGCGCTTGGCAAGCTCCAGCGGCATAGGACTGGTGCTTTTGCCAACCCGCGAATTGGCCTTGCAAATCGATAGCGCGATTCGCAAAGTTGGCGGCTCGCTTGGCCTCAAAACCGCGGTCCTGATCGGAGGAACTCCCATAAGGCCGCAAATACGGGCCATTTATAATAATCCGCACATTATTGTTGCAACGCCAGGCCGTTTGATTGACCACCTGCATCAAAAAACGATTAATCTCGGAAAAGTGAGTATTTTGGTGCTTGACGAAGCGGACCGCATGTTAGATATGGGTTTTTTGCCGCAGATAAATGAAATCCTAAAGGCGATTCCGAAGGAACGCCAAACAATGCTTTTTTCAGCCACGATTTCTACGGAAATAATGAGAATTGCGTCGGCAAACATGAAGCTTCCGATCCGCATTGAAATCGCACTCACCGGCACAACGGTTGAAAGCGTAACCCAGGAAATCTTCATCGTTCCCAAAGACGCAAAAGTGCGTTTGCTTAAAAAGATCCTGGAACAATACAAAGGACCAACTCTTATCTTTACCAGGACAAAATACGGAGCGCGAAAGCTTGCCCAAAAAATCCGGGCAATGGGGCACTCTGCCGAAGAAATCCATTCCAATCGCTCCCTTTCGCAAAGAAGAAAAGCCTTGGAAGGATTCAAGGCCGGCGTATACCGAGTGCTTGTGGCAACCGACATCGTAGCAAGGGGAATTGACGTTATCGGGATAGAATTGGTTCTTAATTACGATTTGCCGTCGCAATCAGAAGATTACGTCCACAGAATCGGCAGAACAGCAAGGGCAGGCAAAGAAGGCCATGCCATTTCTTTTGCTACGCCCTCAGAACAGAAAGAAATCCGCCAGATAGAAAGGCTTATCAGAAAAAACCTCACTGTTTCTCCTCTTCCTGCGCTTCCTCTGGAACCTTATATTCCCAGGAAAGAATCCCGATATTTCTCCAGGCCGAGATCATCTAGTTTCAACAACAGGCGTCGATTCGGATCATTTAGATATTCAAGAACCGAAAGAAAAAAATGAACGACATAAGAAACATCGCTATAATCGCCCACGTTGACCACGGAAAAACCACTTTAGTAGATGCATTGCTTCGACAATCAAAAAGCAACTTAGGCAAAGATTTGATCGACAAAGACTGCATAATGGACAGCAATGAAATAGAGAGAGAAAGAGGCATCACTATTTTTTCCAAAAACGCGGCGGTATATTACGGCGACACAAAAATAAATATCATTGATACTCCAGGACACGCTGACTTCGGCGGAGAGGTGGAAAGAGTATTAAATATGGCAGACGGATGCCTGCTTTTGGTTGACGCAAAAGAAGGGCCTATGCCCCAGACAAGATTTGTTCTGAAAAAATCGCTGGAAATGGGACACAAAATCATCGTTGTTATAAATAAAATAGACAAGGCGGGCGCCAGGCCTGATTTTGCCTTAAACCAAACCTTTGAGTTGTTTTTGGAACTCGGAGCTTCAGAACAAGCTTTGAATTTTCCGATTATCTATGCTTCGGGCAGAGACGGAAAAGCGGGTACTGAACCAGATCTTGATAAAATGAAAGATATTATCCCTGTTTTTGACGCAATCATAAACCACATTCCTCCGCCTTTGTGCGACCCCCAAAAACCATTGCAGATGCTGGTTACGTCAATTTCCGGAGACGATTTCAAAGGAAGGGTTGCCATAGGCCGCGTTTACAACGGCGTGATCCGCCAAGGCCAGGAAGTCATACATATAAACAGAAAAGGCGTTGCAAAAAAATTCCGATTGGTCTCGCTGATGACTTTCTCTGGGCTGAACAGAGTCGACGTAAAAGAAGTTTTAGCCGGGGATATTGCGGCTTTAGCCGGAATCGCAGAGGTGACTGTCGGCGAAACAATAACGGATCCCGATAATCCGGAAGCAATGCCCTTAATAAATATCGAAGAGCCGACCGTGAAAATGACTTTTATGATAAACGATTCGCCTTTCGCGGGGAAAGAAGGGCAGTTTTCAACTTCCCGCCAAATAAGAGAACGGCTGCAAAAAGAATTAGAAACGGATGTTGCTTTGCGCGTCGAAGAAACAACGGACGCAGATTGGATAGTTTCCGGACGAGGAGAACTGCATTTGGCGATTTTGATCGAAAGAATGCGCCGGGGAGGATATGAATTTCAGGTTTCAAGGCCGCAAGTAATCTTAAAAGAAATGAACGGCAAGATTTTGGCTCCGTTTGAAAAAGTTTTTATCGAAGTGCCTGAAAAATTTCACGGCATAGTTATCCAAAAGCTAAGCAGCCGAAAAGGGGAGTTGAGGGAAATGAAAAACGTAAACGGGACCGTGTATTTGGAATTCGTTATTCCTACCCGGGGACTTTTCGGATACAGAACAGAATTCCTGACAGACACCAAAGGATTGGGAATCATTAATACTATTTTTCACGAATATCAGCCCGATCCTAAGAATTGGAAGGAAAGAAGCCAAGGCTCTCTGGTAGCCCACGAAACAGGGCCGACTAACCTTTACGGATTAAGAAATGTGCAGGACCGGGGCGTATTGTTTTTCGGACCGGGCATAATGGTTTATGAAGGCCAGGTTGTCGGGCAGAACTCCAGAAGCGAAGATATAAG